>WNFU01001787.1_pt1 | contig 40449 bp, 34 predicted proteins | sample 5400121 | NCBI WGS metagenome assembly WNFU01 (sample SAMN13153360, study PRJNA577476) | soil metagenome | isolation source: 100 cm soil or saprolite under grassland replicate 1 | place: USA:California | collected 2016-06-15
CCGAGGTACTCGCGGCGCGCTTCGGCGTCAGCCGACAGGCCATGCACTTCCGGCTCATCAACCTCGGACTCATCGCCGCCCCGTAACCCCAACGGTCACGGCAACGAGTACGTCGCTTCGACGGTCAGCACGCCCGCAAGGCTCGCAGGTCTGTGCCCTGCCTTGGTGCGCAGGGTTGATCGTTGCGAAGGCGATCGGGGGTGCGGGCATGGCTGTGATGCGGGCGGTCTGATCCGGGTGCAGGGCGGTCAGCCCGAGGATGGTCAGCAGGTTGCCGCAGGAATTGATGAGTGCGGTCTCTGCGGTGACGGGCATGTACATGTCCGGGGTCGCGGCTGGCGCGTGGGCAGCAAGGATTGGCTGCTGCATGGCGTACTCGGCGTAGGTCACCAGGTGGGCGTGGCGGGCCTGACAGAACTCGTCGTCGGTTACCTCCTTGGCCTTGAGGCGAGCGACCGCTTCGAGGCGCGCCTTCATCAAGTCGATCATGGAGTCTGTCATCATGGGTGCGACTGGGTGGCCGTCGGGCTGCGTGGAGCTGGCCGCGTGGGCAGGGAGCGCCTCGGACACCAAGGCTAGTCGGGAAGGCCGCGGCGATCGCGTTCTGCTGCGCTCTCCTCGCGGCGGGCGTCACTTTCATATTGAGTAGCGAGACCCCGGAGGACCGCAGCAGTGCGTGGCCACTGATCGGCGAACTGGTCCGCCTGACTCCGATACATCCCTGCTAACTCCAGTTCCTGACCACCACCATCCTCTGGACCCCTGGTGGTCATGCCCCGGCGGCTAAAGATGCCGCTTGATAGGCCTCTTTCTACACGCTCGTTTTGCAGATGCTCCAAAAGGTTGCGCACCTCTACGCATGGCCAGGTTCCGTCTTGGTCCGGTGGGGCAAACGCGAGCACACGCCCGATGTGTATCTCACTCACTTCTAGTCGATCGATGCTGGCCGCCGTTGTCAGCGCCTCATCAACCCACCGCCGTAGAGCCTCATAGTCGAGCGTGCCGTCCTCCCGTGTGCCAGGCACCCGCGACCATCTTGATAGAAGGCGGTAGCCGTTCGCTGCGATTCGTTGCCGCTCTGGAGTGGGCGTTGCCGCCTCCTCTTCTGCGTGCGGCCGGTAGACGGCCGAAAGTACGCCGCCAAAGAAAGCTGGGTCATCGGCCAGCAGGCGATTGAGCTTCCCTACTCTGGGCTCGTGCCCAAGCGCCGGCAGATAGGCCCATTCAAGTCGCACGACACGGTCAGCGCCAACCGCGTCCCCCTTTTTCTCCAGATAAGAAAACAACCGTTCAAAGTCATGCTGTGACAGCGAGCGAGACTCCGGATCGTTTGATACGTCAGCGACTAAAAGAGCCTCTAGACCCGTCACGACAAGCTCGGCGAATCTGGCGTCGTCCGATTGCTCGCTACGAAGGTAAATGCCAAGTAGCAGCAAGGCAGTAGCGATGCGGTCGACTCCTAAAAGGTTGTCAGCCACAAATGCTACGTGCGGGAAGTCAGGGCCAAGCCCGATCGGGCTGAAGAACTTCCAGAACGCCTCAATCGTGTCGGGACCATGAGTCTCTGCGACCTCCCATGCACGCGGAAAGTCTCGCGTGGCTAGTAGTATGCGTGCCCGCTGCACGGCATCGAGTTCTGTTCTGGCAGAGAATCGTTCCATCCAAGACCAACCCGCCTGGCTGAACCGGCGGCCCATGTATGCAAGGGCAAAATCCGTATCTGGCGAGTGCTCGGGACGCACGAGATCAGGAAGTTCGGTCTCATACTTATCACCTACAGCGTCCGCAAGAGCCACGCCGACGGCCCAAGGGAGCTTCGACTGCCGCACCAGCTCGCTGACGGCGTCCAAGCCGCCACTCGCCTCTATCTCCGACACAGCACCGCTCCGGAGTTCGGTAAGCCTGGCGTCGTGCGCGTGTATGTCGTCACGAAGCAGCGGGTCACCGAGGTCCGGCATGTAGTCCTGGAATAGCCACGCATGGCGCGTCGCAGGCAGAGCGGGTGCGAAGCGCTGGGTGATTGCCTCAAGGAGGCTCAGCTCGTCACCGGGAAGGGCCCAGCCTTGACCGGCAAACTCGCGGTGGCGGGCGATCAACGACCGAAGCGCCTCCCAAAGCTCGGCTTGACCGTCGGCCAACAGGCTTTTCGCGTCTGCTAGGCGTGTCAGTTCCGTTCTGACAAGTTCGCGATCTTCGGCCGGAAGGTTGTCGATTTCTTCGATGATTCCCCGCCATCGGTCGGGCAAATCCCTGGCGTCGTCTAGCAGCCGACGGACCATCTCCCGCACGAAGTTCAGGTACTCGACACGCGTTACCGCAGTGCGCGGAGGCTTCCAGTCGCGGAATGCAGGCTCACTTGTCGGGAGGTGCATGGCACCGGCGCGCTCTGGCAAAAGCTCAAGCATAAGCCGCCACGCTACATCTGCGTGTCGTTGGCGCAGGCCATCTATGACAGCTAGCCGACGCTTGACGTCCACCGAGTTTTCGGGGAACCAGGGGCAGAATATGTTTGCGAGGCTCTCAAAGGGACGGTTGGCAAGCTGTCCGCCGGGGTCGATCTCGGCCAAACGCGCGAGGAGATCGATTGCCTGCCCAAAGTGCTCCGGCGACCAGGCGACCGTTTCGAGCGCCCACAAAAGCCCGCTGTGCGGTGAATTCGACCCGAACATGCTCACCTGATTGTCGGTGAACATCGCCGCAAGCGGCGGCGACGATCCCTGCACCCCAGCTCGTACGGCGTCCAGGAAGGCGTCGGGTGCAGCCTCGGCGAGCAACGACAAGAGCCTGGACAGAGAAGGCCACAGATGAGCTGTCTGGTCCGCGTTGGCTCGCTCCAAGACGTCTCGTACCAGGACAGCGGCCCAAACAGTGCCGTTGGAAGCAGCTCCAGCGTTGACCCGCTCGCCATGAGTCCCCAGAAGTGCCAGGCTTGCCGCAAGACCCCGCCTCAGATCTTCCGAGTACGCATGAACCTTCCCGTCAAGGAAGGCCCGCCAACGCTGGTCGGCCGGTATGCCGAGTCCAGGGTCGGCTTCGCCGAGCACCTCGTCCACTGCCGCCTTCAGGCGGCTTAGATCGTCTTCCCGGAGCTGGCTTCGCAGCAGCAGCCAAGCATCATATGGCGAAACCAGTGACCATGAGCCGTCAACGAATGCCACAAGTGGATCTTCATGGGCTGCCAGATCGGCCAAGCGCTCACGGAGACTCTCGTAATCCATCCCCGTAAGCGAGGCGAGAACCGCCTGATCCGCTGCGCGGCTGTCCGACCAGCCTCCGGCCAGCAGGATTCCTCGAACTACCCGATCAACCGGCGGCGTAGCCCAGGCTGGCTCGTGGAGTTCCGGCTTGTTGGCAAGATTCCGCCGCAGCGCAAGGAGGCTGCGCCGGGCAAGTCGGCCAGCAGCTTCTGCCCGCTGTTCGTCAAGGCCGATCTGCTTCTTGAGTACCTCGATCGCCTGCGCCGCGTCGATCGGGGGTAGTTCGATGTCGGCGTCCGCGGCGCCCACTACTGGCACGACGATATGGTGGTGTGTTCCTGCGGGAATTTCATCCTTGAGTTGGCCGCCCCGAGGAATCAACACCAGCGGGCTCTGTTGCTCCAAAAGCGTCCGCCAGGCAACGAGATCATCAACGAAAACCGTTCGGGCCAGAATTTGGCCGGCGCCCTCGGTATCGGCCCTTTTGCCAACAGCGGCAATAAACGCCAGGATCTCCTGAAGGCTCCCAGCCTTCACTGTACTGATCTGAGGATGAGAAGTGAGTCTGCTAAGAAGAGCGTCCGCCTCGTCCTTTCGCCCGCAAAGCACGAGATCGACCGGAATCGCAGGCGTTGTGGCGGCAGACCAGCCTTCCCACCACGTTTCGGCGGAGCGCAAGCCGTGAGGGCTGTAGCCGAGTTGCTCAGAGATCCAGGCATGCGTTACTGGAGCGGATTCCAGCCAACTCTCTATTCCGTCCACGCCTGTTGCGCGCACCGTCTTCCAACGGCCCTCTGCTGTGCGATCGTTCGCCCATTCGGTGCGCTTATTCCAGCGTCTCAGTATCGCTTCGACATAAGTGCAGTCAGCCGTCGGTGAGCCATCTGGCGTTGTTGTCCGTTTCTTGTAGTCTTTGTCCGCCTTCGTGCCGACGTGGCTGTCAACGGAAAGCTCCCACAACGACAGCCCGAGAGGTATGAAGGGTGTGGCCTGAGTCGAACGCACAGTTCCGTCCCAGTCACCGCTGGCTACTCCTTCGCCAGCCGGCATGCCGAGTTCGATGACGCCTGGGCCGGTCTCAAGAATCAACCGGCGAACGAGCCGCGGAAACTCAGTCTTGGACTGGACCGAATCGGCCCAGCGAAGGAGTTCTCGTTGATCTACATATCCTGGTTTCACTACGGATCTTCATCCTTGAAGCGTTCGTCGGCAGCTTCCCTAAACCTGATATTCTCAAGCACATCCTCATGTACGGAGGTAGAGGACTACAAGCCGGGGCGGGGCTGTTGACCCCTCTTCACGTACCTCCACGGAGATCCGTCGCTCAGCCACGACACGTTCGAGGAGATCGACGACACTAGACATTGGCTCCGCCCGGCGCAAGAGCCGCTGCTTGCAGTGCGTTGCCGGCAAGTCGCTATCCAGAACAACGCTGAAAGGGGTATCCCGCAGCGCCGCTGCATCAGTGCGTCGTCGTGGCGGCAGGGTCGACCTTCGCCATGTCAAGGATGAGCTGTTCCAGGTCTCGCAGGGACGTGGTGAGGTCGCCCAGTCGGACGTTCGGTGGTAGCTGGACCCGCGCACCGAACATGCACGCCCGAGAGATTTTCGTCTGTGCCTCACCGAAGCCGATGCCAAGGTACGGGGGGCCGCCGTTGGCGACCATGCCCTGGTGGCCGGCCTGGTCGTGTTTCGCGCGTGGCTTGGCCGGGTTAGTCACCCAGTCGCGGCGGGCGGCGTTCATCAGTGGCCACATGCCCAGCAGATAGCTCCAGTCGAACCCGGCAGAGGTCGACACGCCGTGTTGCAGCAGGCAGACCTTGATGGAGGGGCCACGCGGCTGCCGCGATTCTGGACCCGCGTACTTCGGGAAGTCCCGAACAGGCAGGTTCTCCTCAACGTCGACCATGACCTGGTATCCCGGTGCTTGAGCGTTGGCGTATAGTCTGACAACCCAACTCACGCCCGCCGCCGAGGCGACAAGATCGTGCTCGATCGGCGCGGGCGGGGCGAGCTGCCCGTGCACCCAGGACATGCGGGCCCGCATGGCGATGACGAAGTCCTCGCCGTCCGCGAGGCCGTTCCACACGGTGTCAGCGCCGACGTTCGGAAGCGACCGGTCCAAGTGCTCCGACCATGCCGCCGCGCAGGTGGCGACCCAGCTGTTGGTGCTTCCCTGGTAGGCATGTAGCAAGGATTCCCAGGTGATACCGCGCCAGCGCGGAGCGTCCGCCGTGTCAATCGCGAGACGCTCTGGAAAGACTAGGACGTAGACGCTGGCGTCGGGCACAGCCGCCAGATAGCGGTTCAGTTGCGTAACGTCAAGTCCTGCCAGGACCTTCACCTCAATCACCGCAAGGCGCTGACCCACGTGTTCAACGACGATGTCTGGCTGGTTGGCCGCATCGACAGCCACCTCCCGCCGAACGCTGACCTCAGTCAGCGGGTCACCGAGGCCAAGGATCCGACCGAGGGGCTGAGGATCAGTCGCGAGCAGCACCGCCAGCATGTCCGACCAGCGGGCCTCCGATCCCAGCGGCAACGCGAAACGAATGGCAGGCAACGTCATGGCGTCCACGATCACTATCTTGACCGTAGTCGAGGTGGATGCCCACCATGCGCTTGGGCCGTTGCTGCGCCAGCGCCGTCGTGACGGCCGGTCCCGCAGTCACCGCCGCCGCCCCTGACCGCCGAACCCGCTCGTAGGAGACAGACCTGCGATCCGGGCGGATCAGAGCAACGGGTAGGTCGCCTCGATGATCAAGGCGCCCGCCGTGCTGGCGCGGTTCTGTGACGTGCCCCCGGTAGGGCTCGAACCTGCGCATCTGGCCCGGTCGATTACGTCAGGGGCAACATCGCTGCCAGGACGGCGGACGGTTGGGTAATGGTTCGTGTTGCCCCGGACACCTGTACCCCTCCACGATGACTGGAAGGCCCCTGCGCGATGCCATAGCGGGGACCTGGCGACACGCAGAGTAGGCGTCTAGAATAGCGATCTTCGACGACGCGCTCTCGCCCTGTTTCAGCCGCTAGCGGGCTGTCTCGTGGTCGAGGCCGGTCCGTTCGCCCAAAGCCCCAGCAAGAACCTGAAGGATCTTCGAGAATGAACGCTGCTGTGCGGGCCCAGCCGGGTTTCCCGCTCGTCGGCGGCTCGCTTGCCCTGCTCCAGATTCCGTTTGTCTTCACCCAGGATGACGTGCTCAACACAGACGAGTTTCTGCGAAAGGCCAACGAGCGCGGTCACAACATTTCCCTCGACGGACTCCAGCGGCTCCACAGCCGCCGTTTGCTGCTGCCGTTGTACCGGATAAGCGGCACGCCCGTCGCGGGTCGGCGGGTCAACGTCGAGCCGGATCATGGAGGCGGCCTGCGCCGCTGGGTCATCGACGCCGCCGCCGACGGCCGCCTGCGCGACCCCGCGGAGGAAGGCTACTCAGCGGCTTGGCCGTACACCCGGCCCCAGGGCGATGTGGAGCACGGGTGGTGGAACGGCTTCGTCTACTCGTCGTGGCAACTGCTGGAGCTGGGCAGCGCGGTCAGCGAGTATGCGTTTACCAAGTACCCGTGGTGGCATGCCCGACCTGAGCGCATGGCGCGAGACAGGCGGCTGATTCTTGCGCTGGCCGCGCTCTCGCCGTGCTACCTGTCGGGTGTGATCGGCCGCATGAACATACCGATCGGCGTCGAAGAGGAGCGGCTGTGGCGCTACCGGTCCGAGGCGGATGCGCTGGAACTGTTGCGGCTGGCGGGGATCGATCCTGCGGACCTGCGCAAGGAGGCCGAGAGTCTTCTGCTGCATACGCAAAACGACCCCATGCACCAGTGGGTGAAGCTGCTGAGGTACGCCCGCTACGAGGGCTGGTCCAAGATGACGGGTCGTCCACTGGACTGCATGTGGCATCGAGTAGCGGCCGGATCCTACTGCGGGCCCACGAGGACCTGGCGGCGGCTGGCCACTTGGAGCCGTTGCCCGACATGGCCGGCGCGACCTGGCACGGGCCGCACCATGACCGGCTCACAGCGCGGTATCCGGAGGCCGAGACTTTGGAGCGGGCGCTCGCCGAGTTCGGGCTTTCGCCACACCCGCGCGTCATCCTCCTGCTCGAAGGCAAGACCGAACAGCGTCATGTCCCAAGGCTGCTGGCCGAACTCGGGCTGACGCAGCCGCAGGACGTGAGGGTTCAACCCTGCCGCAGCTCGAAGGTCAACGCGCACTTGATCGCACGCTACGGCATCACGCCGAGGGTCGGGCGGAGGCTCGGCGGCACCTGGCTCCTGGACGCCTCACCCACCGCATTGGTCGTCGCGATGGACCCCGAGAACCACTTCGCGACCCCGGAAATGTGCGCGGATGAGCGGCGCAAGCTGCAAAAGGCGATCCGTGAGGAGGTGCGTTACCAGGACGCCGACATCAGCCAGGATGACCTCGACACCTTGGTCTCGGTGCACGTCTGGGGCAACGACAAGTACGAGCTAGCCAACTTCACCGACGACGAACTGGTACCGGCCATCGCCCAGCTTGCCGCCGCCGACGGCGCGGAGGCCGCCGATTCATCGACATGGGAGAGGGAGCTTCGCACGTACCTGCAAGACGCGCGACGGCTGCACCTGGACATCGAAGCTCCGCTAGGGCGCATCAAGGCACCAAAGGACAAGATCGCTCTGGCGGACATCTTGTGGCCAGTACTGCGTGCCAAGTGCGAGCGGGAGCTGGCCGCCGACACGGTCGACACGCCGGTTCTGCGCGTCGCGATGGAGGTGCGGCGGCTGGTCACGAAGCTCTCCGGGGTATTCGCGCTCGAAGTGCCGGAAGGCTTCACCACCCAGGAGTGACAGGGCCATGAGCGCTCTGACAGAGAGGGTGACCCCGGCGAACAGGAACATGGCCGCAACCCAGATAGCGCCCCCGAGTCAGGCGGTACCCTGCCACGGGGCTATCCCAGCCAGGCACACACCACGGCCGTCGGTTGGGTAATGGTTCGTGTTGCCCCTCGGACACACTTTAGTACATGATCCTTCTGGGTCGGCTTCTGCTTTGATCAGGCGGAGGCCGGGTTCGTAGGTGAGCGTGAGCCCCAGCTGCCGGTAGATTTCCGCCTTATCCATGGGGTTAGCCGACCTGAGGAGCCGGACAGAGCCTCAACCATGGTGTTGATCTCTTCGGGTGACATGGTGCGGCGGCCGGTGAGCTGGCGTAGGTCGGCTCCGGCGATCGCCTTTTCGGCTTGGACCTGGGTGATCCACTGTTGGACGACGGCCGGATCGGTGCCGGCCTCCAGGGCGGCGCGGTAGCGGTCGAGCTTGGTGTGGCAGGCGGCAATCTTCTCGCGGGCGGCGATGATCCGGTGCTGGTCGGCGTCGTTGTGCCGGGCGTCAGCCATGGCTTGCAGCGTGCTGCGCAGGTTGGTGGGGGAGAACGCCCGGTGGATCCACGGGTCGACCAGTTCGACGATCTTGTCCTCGCGCACGTACAGGCTCAGCGGATGCGCGATGCGGTTGGCGTCCGCGTACTCGGCGGCGTAGGTGCACCGGTAGTGGTTGCGGCCGTTGTTGAAACTGCCGATCATCCGACGGTGGCATAGCCCGCAGAAGAGCATGCCGGACAGGGCGTAGCCGCGTTTGCTGGCGCGCGGCTTGCGTTCGGCGCCGGGGCGTCGGGCTCCGGCGGCGATGAGCGCCTGGACTCTGGTGAAGGTGTCGTCGTCGACGAGCGGCTCGTGGGCTTTGCTGGTGGAGTAGATCCATTCGTGAGCGGGGTTCCAGCGCATCTTGGTCTCGTGGCCGAGCGCGACGTCCTCGACGTCGATGAGGATCTCGGCCTTACGCTGCTTGTTCCACACCTGCCGGCCTGTGTAGCGGGGGTTGGTCAGGATGACCCGTACGGCGCTCTTGGCCCAGGCATTGACGGTGCGGTGCGGGTTGCGTTTCTGGTCGGCGGCCGATGGGGACAGGATGCCGTCGCGGGTGAGGCCCTCGGCGATGGCGAAGATCCCGGCTCCGGCGAGGAACTCGGTGTAGATGCGCCGTACCACTGGTGCGGTGAGCGGGTCGGGCTCCAGCCGGTGCAGGCGTCGGCCGTCGGCGGCCTTGCCGGGGTTGGGGTGCGGTCCGGCGTCGGCGAGCCGGTATCCGTAGGGTGGGCGTCCGCCGAGGTAGCGGCCTTCCATGGCGGTTTGGGCGGACATCGCGGACCGGACGCGGATCTTGATGCGGTTGCGTTCGCCTTTGCTCATCCCGCCGTACAGCGACATGACCAGGTCGTGGGCGTCGCTGCCGGGGTCGACCGCGCCGCCAACCTCGGGGATCCACAGCTGCACGCCGTAGTGCTCGAACAGCGGGAAGGTCAGGCCGAACTGGTTGCCGTAGAACGCCCGCTGGGGCTCACCGATGACCACACCCTCGAATCCCCGCCGCGGGTCCTTCAACGCGGCCAACAGGTCGTTGGCCCGCGGGCGACGCTTCCACGGCAGGGACCGGGACGTGCCGATGTCGAAGTACTCGGTGACGATGGTGTGGCCCGCGGGCTCGATGAGCCCGCGGGCGCGGGTGAGCTGCCAGTTGCGGGACGCTTCAGGGTCTTGGTTGTCCTCGGTGGACACTCGTCCGTAGAAGGCGAATCTCATCCAGTACTCCAAGGTGGTGGAGGTTGGCAGGCAGCGGGTTGCTCGGCGCCCGCTGCCTTGAGGATCAGTCGTAGCAGCGCGCGGGCGGCGCCCGGTGTGATAACCGGATCTTGCGGCGGCAGCACGATCCGCAAGCCCTTTGGCAGAACCGTGGGAACGGCTGAAGCCGGAGCAGGGTAGTTTGACTCACTCGACGACGGCAAGGCATGTCGCTCGCGACTTTCGCCGACTTGCTCTGCGTCGAGATCGTGAAGCTTCGCGTCGCGGGCCGTTGACGACGCGTTGGCGCGATGGCGGTCTGAGTCGCGGTCGTCGCAGCGACTGGCTGGTTCAGAGTCGGTTGAGTTGCGGTGGCTTGCAGACTTGGCGTGAGGATCGATGACCATGGGCGGGTGGCTCCGCGCCCGAGGGGGCCGTGTTCGCACCAACCAAATGCCCAACAGCCGCGCGGTTCGACCGTCCTCGATGATCAATTCACCCAACAGGAACCCAACAGGAACCCAACAGTGACGCGCGCCGCCTAGCCGGAAGGACAGTGGGGTCTCCCCCGGCCGGTGGGGGAGGACCGCATGCTCCTTACGCGCTGCCCGTCCGCTGATCGGGAGATTGCTGACTTCGTTGCGGTCGCTCGTCAATCTCGATGAAACGGAAGTAGCCGTCTGGAAGCAGATGACGCCGGACTGGTGGCAGGCCACAGTGGTGGGGGAGCAGAGCCGACAGGCCCGCTCGAAGGCAGAACTGTGCCGTTGCGGCGTCCATCTGGTCCGGCCCGGCCAGCAGTAGCAGGCGGAGCCCCTCGCTGGTCGAGCCGCCCGGCGGGTGGCCGAGCTTCCGACGATTGCTTACCTCCCAGGCGCAGTGCCAGCGCTTCGGATCATCGAGGCGCAGGACGAACTCGTCCACCAATCCAGACCATCCGGTGGACAGCCACCAATGCCAGTTGAAGGTGGCGCCGCGGCAGGCAAGCAAGGCGAGGATCTCTCCGAGGCCCGCTTTCGTGGCCGCTTCCTCCCACCGGGCGCAGTAGGCGGCGGCATGTGCCTGGTACCGGGCGAGCTCTGCCGGAGTGGGCGCTAGCTCGGCGAGCCGCCGCCCGTCCGGCAGCCGACGATCAGGATCTGCCAGAACCCCAAAGACGTGCCTGAACGTGTCGCCCGGTTCGTTTACCTGGTCCAGGGCCGCACGGACCACACGAGTGGTAGCGGCGTTGGCGCGCATCATCTCGGCATTGCCGATCCGGCCATGCCGAACCGAGTGCCAGTCCTCCACGGGGCCGTCCCGCCACGCCAGCCGGGTCATGGCGACCGCCGCGAGATCCTTGATCTGACTACCGTTGCTGCGCTCGATGCCGAGCCAGGCAGCCGCCTCATCGAGTAATGCCCCGTCCACATGGACAGCCTCGGGATCCGGGGCCGAGTCCACGGTCGCCGCGGCAAGGGGTCACTACCTCTGAGATGATCACTTGACTTTCACCCGGCGCGCAGGTTCGTGCCGCGCCGGGGGCACGCAAAGCATCACACACAGGTTTGCCGGGGACCGGAGCTGCGGCTCCGGTCCCCGGCTTTCGTGTTTCTGGGTGCTGGTCGATGATCGCCTCGACGGTGGCGGCGAGGGTGGGTGCGGTGTCGCCGGTGATCGTGACGCGGATGGCGACCTCTTTGGTGAGCGCGTTGTAGCGCATGTCGAGGTGGAAGGCGTCGTAGATGCGCCGCTGTTGATCTTCTGGGAGTCGGACCAGGTCGACCTCCTCCTCGGGGAGCAGGTCGAGGAGGCCGATGTCCACTGGCGCGGCCATCTGCTCCTCGCGGACGGTCTCGGCGAGAAGCTGTCTTTTCGTACGCTGCTCGGCGACGGTGGTCGCGAAGCGGGTCTGGATCCCGGCGCGCCATGCCTCGTCCACGTCCGGGTCGCCGGATGGCTTGAGGCTGGCCAGTTCCTTGATCAGGTTCTCCTGGCTCTGGTGGAGTTCGGCGATCTCGGCGATCAGCGTCGCCTTACGGGTATAGACGGCAGGATCGGCGGCGGTTGCGGTCACTGATGCCGCCAGGAGGATCTTGCGGCTGCTGCCGAAGACACGCTGGGCGAAGAACTGGCTGAGTGGTTCGGTGAGTTGGTCCTCGCGGACTAGGACGTGGGAGGGATGCCCGGGGAACCACGGCAGGTGGGCGTGGTTCTTGGCGTTGGGCGTGCATCGGTAGTAGGTGTATGACCTTTTGGTGCTGCCGTAGGTGCGCCGGCTGCACAGGTCGCAGCGCAGGTATGAGCGCAACAGGTAGGTGCGGGCGGTGCTGGGGTGCCGGTTGGGGCCAGACTCGGAGCGGGAGCCCTTGCGGAATCGGCCGATGGTGCTGGCCGCTGCGAACATTTCGCGGGTGACCAGGGGTTCGTGGGTGGGCTTGGGTGACCAGACCCAGGCGGTGGGCGGGTTCACGCGGCCCTTGACGTTACGTTCCTTCCGGGGGTTCTTCCGGCGGTTCCACACCATGTAGCCGGTGTGCTTGGGGTTGTCGAGTACCTCGCGGACGTTGTTGACGGTCCAGGCGCCGATGCGCCGCCGGCCGTTGCCTGGAATCGGTTCCGGCGGCGGGTAGCGTTCGGGGTCGAGGTTGAGCCGGTCGGCGATGGCCTGGTAGCTGAGGCGGTCCAGTGCTCGCCACAAGAAGATCTGGGTGACGACCGGCCCGCGGAGCGGGTCGGCGACGAGTCGGTGTTTGACTCGCTTGCCCTCTCGGGTCTTGCCCTTGACTTCGAGTCGCACTTGCTTGGCGATGTAGCCGTAGGGCGGCTTGCCGATGTTGAAGCCCTGGATCGTGTGTTCCTTGAAGCCGCCCCAGGACAGGTCCGGCATGTTGAGCACGTACCACTCGGAGATGGCTTGCTTGATCCGCCGGGTGAGGGTGGGGGTTGCCTTGCGGAACGGGGCGGCGCCGTCGTTGAGGCTGGGGATCGCCGATCGGTCGATGCCCTCGTCGGCGGCGAGCAACGCGACGCCGGCCTGCTCCAGCTCGTACTCGATCTTCGTGCTGAGGTAGGTGACGCGGGCGATGCGTTCGATCGATTCGCAGACCACGGCGACGAAGCGCCGGTCGGGTCGCGCGGCTTCGGCGAGAAGGTCACCGAGTCCGCCGTCACGCGGCAGCGACAGCTCCAGCCCACTGCGGCCGATGCCACGTTCCTGCGGGGTGAGGCGACCGGAGCCGATGTCGTAGAACGTGGCCACGATCGTGTACTCGGGCGGAAGCGCACGCCGGGCCGCGCCGAGTTGGTGAGCCAGCATGGTGTCCGCCTGCTCGTCCGTGGCGACGTGGCCGTACCAACCGGCCGGTATCGAGCCGGCTGCTGTGGAGGCAGGCGATTCTTCCACGAGCGGCTCGGAAGGGGGGCTGCCCGTACGGGCGGCTGCTGGGCTGGCGCCGAGGCCCCGCTGCTCCGTCATCGGTTCAGGTGTCCGTGTCACAGCTGTCGCCTTTCGGTTTGGGGTTGTCGGCGAACCATTGCAGGGCCTCCCGGACCACTGCGGCCTGTCGTCGGAGCAGTTCCTTGGCATCGGGGCCGTCGACCACGACCAGCTCGATGCGCACCTTGAGCAGCTCCGCGGCCGGCCGCCCCTGGCCCGGGGCAGGGTACTTTGACTCACCCGCGCTTGGCGAGGCATTGTCGTCGCGACCTTCGACGACGTGCGGTGAGTCGCCATCGTGGCTACGGCGGGGGGTGGCGCGTCGCGACGCGCCACCCTCGACCGGTTGCGAGTCGCGGTCAGTCATCGCGACTCGCCCTCGCGGTGAAGACCAGCAGGTCGACATGCAGGACCTGGCCGCCGGTGCTCGTCGCGGCCTGGCTGGCCGCGTGGGTGGCCTCGGCAACGGTTGCGTAGTAGAGGAACTGGTCGCCTTCGCCGGGTGCGCTGACGGCTACGATCTGCAGCACGTGCGTGAACCCGGCACCCTCGGCGGCGGTGCGCAGGGCGTGTTCGTGGTCGGCGAACGTGGTGCCCGGCCCGGCGGAGTCGCTGGGCCGGACGGCAGCGATCACGCAGGCGTCGTCGCTCATCATGAGCCGGCAGGCGGTGAACAGGTCGCCGAGGCGCTCCGCATGGGACGGTGGTGCGTTGCGTGGCCACCGCAGGGTAACCAGGCTGACCGGCTGGCTGATCTGGTCGAGGTCGGCCAGGCGGGCGGGTTCGGTGAGGGCCAGGTACTCCCGGCCCGCCGCGGTCACCGCGCCATGCAGGTACGCATCCTGGTCGAAGTCGACGACGGTGTCGCCGTGGCGGGTGTAGACCAAGACGAGTCGCTTGGCGAGTCGCGAGGCGAATCCCGCGCCGGGCTCGCTGTCCGGTTGGTCGTCGTCGCGGTCGTCGAGCCGCCACACGGTGATGGGTACGTCGCCGGCGACCCGAGGTGAGTCGTCGCGGGTCGCGGCCGGGTCGTCGGTCTGGGTGAGCCGGTGGTCTGGTGGTTGCGGGTAGCGATCCGAGTGAGCAGTCATGGGACGGGTGGCCCCCGCGCCCGGCTGGCCGTGTTCGCACCTACCAAATGCCCAACAGCAGCCCCTCCGGCCCGGTGTTGGCGGGGCTGTTACCCAACACGTCCCAACAGTTGGCGCAGTGTTGGTGGGTCGCTGCGCCCAACACCGGTTGCGTTGCCCAACACGTGCCAACAGCTGGCGCGTGTTGTTGGGTGGCCGCTCCCAACAGCGACGGTGGTCCGCCCAACAGGTGCCGCGGCGTGGCTGTTGGGCGGACAACAGGTTTTGATCATGAACGAGTGTTGGCACGAAGCCGGCGACGGGCGGGCGACTGTGTTGGCGGAGCGGGTCAGGCAGGGCCGTCGCGGCGACCGTTGGCGATGCGGGCGTGCAACTCGCCGACGATCTCGGCGCCCACGGCGTCGAGGTCGGGGCGCCGCCGCCGGTAGACGAGCCACGCCACCAACGTGACCAGTAGGTATAGGACGGCGACTCCGGCGGCCACTGCGTCGAGGATCCAGGCTGCGTTCACCAGCGCCTTCCACGCGGCGGGGATGCGGCTGCCGACGACCGCAAGGATCCCGGCCGCCGCCGCGGCGACAACCAGGCCGAACGCTCCGTAGACGGCCATCTGGGCGAGGCGTCGGCGGACGTGCGCGGTGTGGTCGGGGCGGTAGACGCGCGCCGACATACCAGCCAGTGTGCCGCCCACGCCGCGCGTATGCGCCGCCCGACACCACGCGACGATCTTGGCGCCCAACAGCACCCAACAACCCGGTGACCTGCGCTGTTGGCCGACCGACGGCTCGCGGCAGGGTGCCCACGCACTGTTGGCTGTTGGCCGCGCAACGCCCCTGACCTGCACCAACACGCCACGCCCGTTGATCTTGTCGGTGGGTGGTGTTGGGTTGGCGTGCGCGGATGGGGGTCTCGTACCGCAGCAGCGCGGTACCCGCACCCCTCCGCGAGGCTCACATGTCTGCATCAGACTGGCCGTCGTCGCCGCTGGACGCGGCGCAACGCGCCTTCACCCTGCTCGTCCAACCACCCAGCCACGTCGGGTTCGACGGCCGCGGCTTCGATGACCTGCCGGACGAGATCCTGCCGCTGGACGACCTGCGTGACCTGCTGCTTTCACCCAAGACGGGCGTCGAGGTCCGCGACGCGGTGTGGCGGGAGCTGGTCGTGCGGGCCCGCCGCGACGGCCCCGCCTGGGTGGTTGCCGCGGTCGGCGTGGCCATGCCCGGCCTGCGCCGCATCGCTGGCCTGCTGGCAGCCGGCTGGCGCGGCGACACCGATGACCTGGACTCCGAGCTGATCGTCGGCTTCGTCGCCCGGCTGAAGACCATCGACCTGGACGTGCCACGCATCTGCGGCCGGCTCATCGACGCCGGCTTACGCGCGGCGCGTAAAGCCCGTGACGCCGACTCCGACGCCCAGCTCATCCACGTCGAGGCCACCGGGCCGATCGCCCCGATCCAACCGTGGGACCACCCAGACCTGGTCCTCGCGCGGGCGGTCGCCGCCGCGGTCATCGACGCCGACGAGGCCAACCTCATCTCTGCCACCCGGCTGGACAACGCCACCGTGGCCGAGGCCGCCGACAAACTCGGGATCGCAGCGAGCACGGCCAGCGCCTGGCGGGCGAAAGCCGAACGGCGCCTCGCGGCGGCGATCTCGGCAGGGGAGATGCGCGGAGTTGTACTACGTGCAAGATTCACCGGGAACCGAGATGCGGAGGCGCGCCGCAACGGTGTAGTCAGTTTGCCACCACGGCCCCGGACGGTCCGGGCGCGACACGCCTGTTGACCTGCGATTCCACGACCACTGAGCAGTCTGGTGCAAACATGTTGCGTCTGATTTCACAAGCCCGGGGGTGGTCGTGGCGCAGGCGTTGGAAGGCTCGGCCCGGCTAATGCTGGTCTCGGGGGTGCGGCATCTGGATCCGCAGAAGGCGGTGTTCGAGGCGATGCTGGCCGGGTGGACCCGCCAGCAGTTGGCTCGCCTGCTGGCGGAGAACACGATCTCGGCGAAGGTGCAAGCGGTGCGCCGGTTCGCCGCGTTCACCAACGACTATCCGTGGGCGTGGACGCCGGCCGATGTGGAGGAGTTCTGGGCACAGTTGTGCTCGCAGGGGTTCAGCCGGGCCACGCTGCGGGCCTATCAGGTGCGGCTGCGGCTGTTCTGTGACTTCATCACCGACCCCAGCTACGGCTGGGCGGAGGAGTGCTGGCAGCGGTTCGCCGCACATCCGGTGCAGGTGTGCACCGAGTCGAACAGCGCGCTGCATACGGCCGACTATGAGGGCAGCCCGCGGCGGCGGCCGTTGACGCGGGAGGAGTTGCAGGCGTTGTTCGACCACGCCGACGCCCAAGTGGGGAAGGCCGTGTCCGGCGGGCGGAAGGGGGCGGTGGCGGCGTTTCGGGACGCGGTGGCGTTGAAGGTGGTCTACGGGTGGGGGTTGCGGCGCCGGGAGGCGGTGATGCTGGATGTGGCCGATTGGCACCCGAACCCGGCGGCGGCCCGGTTGGGCCGGTTCGGGGCGTTGCATGTGCGGTACGGCAAGGCGATGCGGGGCAGCCCGCCGCGGCGGCGTACCGTGCTGAGCGTCTTTCCGTGGGCGGTGGAGGCGGTGTCGCAGTATCTGGAGTCGGTGCGGCCGCTGCTGGCCGGGCCGAAGGACGCGGCGATGTGGCCGACCGAGCGGGGTGGCCGCCTGTCGGGCCGGGCGTTGAATGACCGGATGGCCGCCTACCGGGCGGCCCTGGGTCTGCCGGAGGAGCTGGATTTGCATGCGCTGCGCCACTCGTACGTGACCCATTTGATCGAGGATGGGTTTCCGGAGCGGTTCGTGTCTGTTCTCTTGAGCCCGATGGAGGGTGTCCACGACGTGCAGCACAAGTCTCAGGCCGCTCGGAGTCTTCGTGGTGGAGGTGGTTATCTACCGCCGTCCGTCACGGAGATTCTCGGGAGGTTCGGTGCTGGTGCAGCGGGTGGTGGTGGCTGGCTCGTTGGTGGAGTCGTGGACGGTGCTCGACGCGGAAGGTGGTCCGCTCGAGCCGATCGAGCGGTACCTGGCCTACCTCACGGATATCGAGAGATCGCTGAACACGGTCAAGGCGTACGCCCACGATCTGAAGGACTGGTTCGTCTTCCTCGCCCGGCGGGGCCTGGACTGGCGGGAGGTGCGGCTGGAGGACCTCGGCGAGTTCGTCGCGTGGCTGCGGCTACCACCCGCTGGCCGCGGCGGCGGTCTGGCGTTGCTGCCCTCGGCGGAGCACCACTGCGGTGCGGTCACGGTCAACCGGAAGCTGTCCGCGGTCGGCGGCCTGTACGCCTTCCACGCTCGGCACGGGGTCGATCTGGGTGATCTCGTCGCCGATCTGCGGCCGGTACGGCTGCGGGGTTCGGGGTGGAAGCCGTTCCTGCATCATCTCGCCGGTGGGCAGCCACAGCGGCGACGCACGATCAAGCTGAAGACGCCACGCAAGCACCCGACGATTCTCACCGCGGCCCAGATCCAGGCGATCCTGGATGCGTGCACCAGGTTGCGGGACCGGTTCCTGTTCGTCCTGCTGTGGGAGAGCGGCATCCGCATCGGTGAGGCGTTGGGCCTGCGGCACGAGGACGTCGCCGCCGCCGAAGGCGAACTGACCGTCACGCCACGGGTCAACGACAACCGAGCACGGGCCAAGTCGGCCTCGCCCCGCACGATCCCGGTCGGGCCGGAGGTGATCCGGCTGTATGCCGACTACCTGCACGGCGAGTACGGCGATCTGGACAGCGACTACGTGTTCGTCAACCTGTGGGGCCACCCGTTGGGGCGGCCGTTGACCTACGCCGCGGTCTACGACCTGGTACTGCGGCTGCGCCGGGACACCGGCATCGACTTCGACCCGCACTGGTGCCGGCATTCCTACGCCACCAGGCTGCTGCGCGCTGGTACTCCGGTTGAGTAGTCAGCCGGCTGCTTGGCCATGCCTCAATCGCCACAACCATGGACATCTACGGCCACCTGACCGTCGAAGACGCACGCCGTGCATTGGAGTCGGCCGGGTTCCTGACCGGGCACGAGGTGCGCTGGTGAGCCGGGAAGCCGCCACGGGCGCCGCGTCGGCGTCCGGGTTGCTGGGCAAGCTGATGGCTGCGGTACGGCCGGAGTTCCGCGTCGATGTCCTGCTGCCCACCGCCGACGATCTGATGCTCGGGGCTCCACCCTGCCGGATACCCCAATGCCTTCGCCGGCAACGTACGCGCGGATTCTGCCATCCGCACTACCAACGCTGGTACGGTCAGGGCCGCCCCGACATCGATGAGTACGCCGCGACGACCGACCCGCGAACCGTCGGGCGGCAGTCCCTGACCGCCTGCCAGGTGCCTGACTGCCGGTTCGGCGCCGCGCGGCGCGGGTTGTGTGTCAGCCACCACGGATTCTGGGAACGCGCCGGGCGACCCGACCGTGCTACGTGGATCGCCACGGCGGTGGTCCGCGACCGTAACATCAGGGGCTGCGCGCTGTCGTACTGCGAACTGTGGGCCGAAGGGAACTCTCCGTTCTGCGCCAACCACAAGTCCCGCTGGCACGCAGTTGGGTGTCCCGACGTTGAGACGTTCATCCAGTGGTGCGAGACGTGCGGCGACGAGCGGTTCGACTTCCGACCTCTCAACAAGCAGCGGCAGCTGAAGCTGGAGCTGCAGTACGCGCTGCAGTGCCGCCACGACGAACGGCGCGCCAGGGCCCGAGCATGGACCGTGGTGACGCAGGTCGTGCGGTTCGCCGCCGCCAGCGGCGTCACCTCGCTGCTGGACCGGACCGCCGAACAGTGGGACCGCGGCTACCAGCAGGCACACAGTTCCAGCCAGGCCAACGGGCAGCTGGCGTTCCTGCGCTTCGCCCGCCGATGCGTCGAGGACCTGCAGGCCGGAACCGGCTGGGAGGCCGAGTACCCGCGCAATGTGTGGGAGCTGCGCCGCTTGGGCATGGACAACACCCGAGCCCGGCTGCGGTTTGACCGCATCACCCAGCCGTGGCTACGAGAGCCAGCCAAACGATTCATCCGGTGGCGGCTATCCGCCGGGCGCAGCGTCAACCAGGCCATCATCGACATCCTGGCCATCAACCGGTTCTCCCGCTTCCTCACCAACGCGAACGTCACCATGCACGGCATGGCCGATGTCGACCGGGCGCTGCTGGAACGCTACCTGGCCGACCTCGCAAGCGACCCCGGGGCAGCCCGCTCCCGCAACCGTGACATCAGCTCCCTGGGTGCCTTCTTCCAAGCGGTGCGCCGCAACGGCTGGGACGACCAACTGCCGGCGAACGCGACGTTCTACCCCGACGATTACCCCAAGCCTGACAAGCGGCTGCCCCGAGGGTTGGCCGACCAGATCATGGCCCAGGTCGAGCGGCCCGACAACCTCGACCGCTGGCATCAGCCCGAGGGACAGCTGCTGACCCTGATCCTGATGCGGTGCGGGCTGCGCGTCGGTGATGCCTGCCATGTGGGATTCGACTGCATCATCCGCGACCGCGACGGCGCGCCCTACCTGCGCTACCAGAACCGGAAGATGAAACGCGAGGCCCTCGTCCCGATCGACGAACAGATCGAACAGCAGATCACCGCCCAGAAGCAACGGATCCTGCAGCGGTGGCCGACAGGCAGTCCGTGGCTGTTCCCCGCACCGCGGATGAATCCCGACGGTCGGATCCCGCTGTCAACGTCCTCCTACCGGGGGCAGCTGGCGTTGTGGCTGCAACGCTGCGACGTGCGCGACGAGCACGACCGGCCGGTGCACCTGACCCCGCACCAGTGGCGGCACACCTTCGGCACCCGGCTGATCAACCATGACGTCCCGCAGGAGGTCGTGCGGGTCCTGCTCGACCACACCTCCGGTGAGATGACCGCCCACTATGCCCGGCTGCACGACACCACGGTGCGTCGACACTGGGAAGCCGCCCGCAAGGTCAACGCCGCGGGTGAGACCGTCACCATCGACCCGAACGGGCCCCTCGCGGAGGCGAACTGGGCCAAACAGCGCCTCGGCCGCGCCACCCAGGCCCTGCCCAACGGCTACTGCGGCCTGCCGGTGCAGAAGACCTGCCCGCATGCCAATGCTTGCCTGACCTGCCCGATGTTCATCGCGACCGCCGAGTTCCTGCCCCGGCACCACCACCAGCGCCGAGAGGTCCTGCAGATCATCAGCGGGGCGCAGGCCCGCGGCCAGCTGCGCCTAGTTGAGATGAACCAGCAGATCCTGGGCAACCTTGACCGCGTCATCGCCACCCTCGAAGCCGATCCCGACCAGTTGGGGGTGGCTGCGGATGCGAGCTGACAACAGCCGGCACATCATCGCCGCCGCCCAGCGCCGCCGCGAGTACACCCGGGCCAAGGCTGTCCAGGCACTACGCGCCCTGGATGCTCGGGGCGAGCCGGTCACCTTCCAAACTGTCGCGCAGCATGCCGGGGTGTCCCGGTCCTGGCTGTATGCCCAAGCCGATCTGCGCGCCGAGATAGACAGGCTCCGCGCCGCGCATCGTCGGGCGCCTGCGTCACCGGTGCCGGCCCGGCAGCGCGCCTCGGACGCTTCCCTGCTGCGGCGGCTCGAGGCGGCGCAGCAGCGCATCCGGCACCTTGCCGAGGAGAACCGACAGCTGCGCGAGCACCTCGCCCAGGCCCTCGGCCAAGGGCGTGCAGCAGACGACGCTCGCGGCCGGCCGCATGACCGAGCGTCAGACAAAGTAGAGGGCTCGCGGATAGCGCTTACCACTATCGCTCGAAGCGAACGAGGCGCGCAGCCCCAAGGTCTTCTGGCGAACCTCGCCCGCAGGCTCGTTGGTGAAAGTTCACGGCAGGGTTCTGTCCCTCCTCTACCTATCAACACCCGTGTGGCGGGAGGACAGAAGGGCGGCTACCCGTTATGGCCGACGCAGGACTTGTCGTAATGATCATCATGCAGGCATTCTGGTTGATCGCCTTGTGGATTCGCCTAGTCTGGCGCGTTAAGCAAGAGGATGCGCGCCGCCGCTACATCGTGGCGGTCGTCCAAGCGCTCCCTAAATACGGTCGAATCAGCGAGCAGCGGGCCGACGGCAGCCACCTTAAGCTGGACGTCACACCTTCCGGAAACGATGTGAACGATCATGGGCGACCCTGAACGCCTCGCGGCACGGCCAACATCGAATGCCGATGACGACTTCTGCGCGTTCTACCGGGACTTCGTCCCGAAGCTCGTTGGATTCCTCAGGCTGCAAGGAGCGCAACTTGCCGAAGCTGCGGACATCGCCCAAGATACGATGGTGCAGGCTCACCAGCGATGGGAAACAATAAACCACCCGGCAGCCTGGGCACGCACGGTTGCCTCCCGCGCGCTGACCCGTCGCATCGCCACCGTCCGTGAGGATCCGAGCGAAACGATCTCCGAAGGAGCCCTGCTTCTGACGCCATCGACAAACATCTCCGAATGGGAGGCACGCCACGACATCTTGCGCGCCTTTGACCAGCTTCCGCCCCGGCAACGACAGGTCATGGCCTGGACGCTCCAGGGCTACACTCCCGCAGAGATCGCTGACGAGCTGAAGATCAAGCCGGAGGCAGTCCGGGCTAGCCTCATGAAAGCCCGTCGCGCCATCAGCGAGCACCTTGCCTTGCTAGAGGACAGTCAATGAATGACGAAATGCGCTCGGATGCAGTCGACCGGCAGCTCGCCGGTCGACACGAGGCGTTGATCCGCGATCTCGCCAACACACTCGATCTCGATGCAGGTCTGAACGCCGCGCTCCTCCCCGGAGGGTACGCTGACCTGATCGAAGACGTGCGCAACGTCCTTGACGTCGATGCTGGCCTGACGGCGATCGTGCCAAGATCCGTGGGCCCTGCCGATGAGTCCGGCATCCCTTCGGCGGCATCCGTTCCGTTGGAAAGCACCGAACTGCACGACGTGCTCCGCGATCTGGCATCTCTATCGCTTCGCGATCGCCTGGAGTTTCGTACCCACTCAGCACTACCCAGTCATGCCGTAGCTCGACTGTGTGGTTGTGTCCGCACTCGCGCCCTGGTCTTGGATCTTGCTGCTCGTCACGTTGACGCGATTGATACGGCGCTGGACCTTGGCGTTGGCCACTCTGTCGACATCGCTCGTAGTATCAGCCGCCCGGCCGTTCGTGAGTTGGCAAGCACCATCGATCGAGCGAAGGTACTCGACCGGCCATTTGATGAAGATCTCGACCACATCCGCAAAATTGCGCACCAAGTAGCTCGTAGCCTCGATATCGGCGATGCGCTTCGTCGCGTTCGCGATATGGCGGTTGTGCTAGCGCAAGATCTCGACGATTTGGATCGTTTGCTCAACGACTACATCGGTATTGATCTTGAGGATGTGGATCTTCGTGGCATCCGGCTCCGGGACCTGCGGTGGTCACCGACAACCAAGTGGCCACGGGGTTGGAGCGACCGAGTCCGGCGCGACTCTACCGAGATAACCCCTGGGGTGTTCGTCATCCGGGGCGATGATCCAGTCACTCGCGGACCAACGGACGTCTAGCTGGACGTGGGTCGCCAGTACCTCATCACGGCGCGGTGTGGACGACCGGCTGAGGATTTCCTAGAGCGCACTCTTGCCAACTGGGTGGTCACGGCCACCTCCGCGGCTTCAACAGCGGCTCGATCCGGTAACGATCGGCCTCGTTCGAGCGCGTGCCACCGGTCCACGACATGGCGTCAAGCACAACGCAAACAATGCAAAGACCCAGGTCAAAGGACTTAATTTTGATCAAGCTCAAGATAATTCAAGAGCAGGTCGGGCACGCCTACGCCGCGACGACCGCCTTGTATACCAACGTGTCGGACGACTTCAAGAACCGGACCCTGGCCAAGGCGCTGCAGCGGGCGTTCACCCCGATGGTGGCGGAGGGTGGTGTGTGATGGCGGGGGTGCGGCGGCCGGCGATCCGTTGGCATCTGCGGCAGGTGATGGCCACTCGGGGGTTGTTCGCCACCAGCGATCTGGTCGCCCCGCTGGCCGAGCGGGGCGTGGTGCTCTCCCGCGAACAGGTCTACCGGCTGGTCACCGGCACTCCGGAGCGGCTGAACACCAAGGCCCTGGCGGCGTTGTGCGACATCCTCGACGTCGGGGTCGCCGACCTGATCGAGGTTGTCACCGACGCCGCACCGGTGGCGAAGGTCGCCGGAGGAAAACAGGGTTCGCCGCGGGGTGGGGACGGGCTGGGTGGGCTGCGCCCGACCCGCGCCCGCGTCGTCGGCGGCGCCGCCGACGGACCACGCCCGGTCCCATGAGCGGGCGACAGTATGGCGCCCGCGCCGGTGAGGTGTGTCCGGCCGGGCGGCATCCGCTGCCCGCGGGCTGGTTTGCCAGCAAGGGCTGCCGAGGCTGCGTCAACGAGCAGGCCCTTGCCGAGGCCGTGGCGGTGCTGGTCAGTGTGCTGCCCGGCGGCGGCGACGAGCTTGCCAGGCAGGCGCTGAGCGCGGTGATCGCGGGCGGCAGCGTCTCCTGGCATGCGCACCGCTACCGGCAGATCATCGCGTACCTGACCGAGCATCCGGACGGGTTGACCTCCGGCGCGTCCACGACCCCGGTCGACGTGGCCCGGCTGATCACCGAGCTGCGCCGCCTCGGCCGCGGCGATGTTGTTGACCCGCGCTGCGCCGACTGCCGTCGGCCGTGTTTCCCGCGCCAGCACCGCCCGGACGGGCTTCGTGTCTGCGTGACGTGTGCTGGCCGACGCCGGTACACGGCGTGCGGACGCTGCGGCCACCTCCGGCCGGTCTGCCGCCGCCTGCCCGACGGGACGCCGCTGTGCCAGCCCTGCCACCAGGCCGACCCGGCCCGCTGGGAGCCCTGCGGGCGCTGCGGGCAGGCCGCGCCGGTCCGCATCACGCTGCACGGCGTCCGCATCGGGGACTGCTGCTACCTCAAGCCGCACGAGCGGTGCTCGGTCTGCGGACTGGGCCGCGCGGTCAGCCCGTACGCCTCGGGCAAGGCCACCTGCGCCGACTGCGCCACCCGGCCCCGCGTCGCGTGTGTCCACTGTGGCCTTGACGCGCCAGCCGTTGACGACAACAGCGCGGCGTGCCTGCGCTGCCAGGCCGGCCAGAACCAGCCGTGCCGGGTCTGCGCGACCCCGACGGTGTCCCGCGACCGCGACGGAGCGCCGCAGTGCTCGACCTGCATCGCCAAAGCGCCGCGCGCGTGCGGTTGCTGCGGAAGAGTCCGGGTGATCGCCCGCCGCGCCACCGGCGACGACCCGGACCTGTGCACCGCCTGCTGGCGTGGCCCGACCGTGGTCTGCGATGGCTGCGGGCGGCTGCGCGCCTGCCGCGGCGAGCGGGCCGGAACGATGCTGTGTAAGGGCTGCACGCCGCGTGCGAAACGTCCGTGTGCCTACTGTGGACAGTCCCGCACGGTGGCGGCGCTGTGGGCTGCAGGGCCATGCTGCAACTCCTGCTATCGCAGGTTCATGCGCGCCAAGGATGCCTGCCCGGGCTGTGGCCAGCACCGCCGGCTGCTGCCCTACCCGGGCCAGCCCCGGCCCGTCTGCGCGCCGTGCGCGGGCGCGCCGGCCGGCCCGGTGTGCGGCCAGTGCGGCAACGAGGACTGGCTCTACCACAAGGACCGCTGCGCCCGCTGCGTGCTCACCGACCGGCTCACCGAGCTGCTCGGCGACGCCGACAACCGGGCCCGGCTCGGCCTGCAGCCGCTGTTCGACACTCTCGTCCAGTCCGAGCGGCCGGAGGCCATCACCGGATGGACCCGCCCGTCGGCGAAGGGCACCGCGCACACCCTGCTGGCCCTGCTCGGCCGCGGCGAGATACCGCTCAGCCACGAGGCGCTGGACGCGCTCAACACCCCGGGCAACGGCGGCACCGCCAATCACCTCGACGCCGTCCTCACCGCGATCGGCGCCCTACCAACCCGCGATCTGGAGTTGGCCCGCCTCGAACGCGCCATCCGCGCCGCCCTCGCCGAGGTGATCGACGACGCGCAGCGCAAGACCCTACGTGGCTACGCCACCTGGGATCTGATGCGGCGCGCCCGAGAAGCCGGCTGATCCGGGCCACTGACCCCGATGGCCCGGCACAGCGCCACCGCGAGGCTGGCCACCGCCGCCCACCTGCTGACCTGGCTGGCCGGCCGTGGTTTGGACCTTGCCGGGTGTCGCCAGCCCGATCTGGATGCCTACCTCGCCAAGCACCCCACCCGCCGCAACAGCCTGCACGGCTTTCTGGCCTGGACCTACCGCACCCGCCGCAGCCACAAGCTGACCATCACCTCCGGGCCTAAGCCATTGCCGCGGACCGTGGCGGCCGACGACGAACAACGCTGGGCGATCGTCCGTGCCCTGCTCCACGACGACGGCCACACGCCCGCGGACCGGGTCGCCGGACTGCTCGTACTGCTCTTTGGACAGCGCCCGCACCGCATCAGCCGACTGACCGTCGATGACGTCGGCGTCGGCGGCCGTGTGACCATCACCCTCGGCCTGAGCCCGATCCAGCTACCCGATCCCCTCGCCGGCCACGTCAAGACGCTGATCACCACCCGGCGCGCCCGAGTCGGCAAACACGTCACCGATCCCGGACCCTGGCTGTTCCCCAGCCAACACCCCGGCCGGCCCGCCCTGCCCGAAACCATCACCCACCGGCTCCAGCGCGTCGGCATCCAACCCAGCGCCCACCGCGCCGCCGCCCTGCTCCACCTCGCCGGCGAACTACCACCAGCAATCCTCGGCGACCTGCTCGGCCTGGGCCGCACCGCAGTCCAAGACTGGTCCACCCTCGCCGCCCGGCCCTGGGCCAGCTACGTCGCCGACCGCCTGGACGGTGCATCGGACGCCAACGAGTCGAAAGCGGCGGCGACATGAGGCACGACCGCCGCAAGTCTGCGCATCGCTCCGCCTCACCAACGCACTCATCGCGGCTACTGATGTGCGCGCCGTCGAGGTCGACCCTTCGAGATATCGGATTCACCGAGGCACGGCGAGCGGTTCGGTGCGCGACTCGCGGCAAGGCCGGACGTTGCCAGCAACGTCGAGCCTCTCGGAATGATCCAGTCGACCTGTTATCCAGTAACGGCGGCGATGTGGTTGAAGTCAGCGTCGTAGTAAAGCACCGGGGCGCTGTGTGTTCAGCGGCGGCGCGGTGGGCAGGTCCATGACTCCGGCGGCGCAGTACCGGCTTGTGGCGGCGAGGAGGGCCTGTACCTGCAGGGCGCCGGAGGCGATGTGGCGGAAACGGTTGGCCGGGTGGGTGCGAGTGAGAGCCGTTGACCCGGCGACGTTGCGCGGATAGCCTGCGCACCGCCCTGCGCACGAAGGGGCGGCCGGCGCCAGCGTCCGCAACTACGTGTCCGCGTCAATGGAGAGGCTGGGCATGACCGACGTAGCCATTGAACGCCGTCTGATGTTCCCGGTGGCCGTGGGCGTCACGGCGGTCGGGCTCGGGCTCCTCGCGTTCGTCGCCGATCTGGCCGACGGTATCGCCGGACAGGTCCTGATCGCGCTGACCAGCAGTGGCTTGGCCTGGGGCTTGGCCGCCTTCCTCGTCGGACGCCACGGGGGAAGCCGCCGGCGGGCAGCGGTCGGCGGCGCTGTGCTTCTGTTGACGGCCACGCTCGTCTACTACCTGCTCGTGCTGCTGCTCGGCCGACGCTGGAGCGGCGGCTACCTGGAAGACGGCTCGTCGGCTAACCTGCACGGCCTGCGATCGGTGACGATCATGGCTGGCGTGTGGCTGGTGGGGTCGCTGGTCGCCGGACCGTTACTCGCGCTGCTTGGCCATGCCGTACGGATGGGCACCATCCCGCGTGCCGCGCTCGCCGCCGGTGTCGCCTGCGGCCTTCTATCGGGCGAAGGCTGGTACGCGCTGGCGGTGCGGCCGTTCTGGAAGTTGGACCTGAACGACCCCTACCGTGCCGACTTTTACCGCGGCCTCGCGGTCTCGGAGGTCATCCGGGTCGTCCTTCCCTTGGTGTTCCTGGCCTGGCTCGCCGTGGCGCACCGACTCGGGCGGGCGTGGCCGACGCTCGTCGCCGCCACCGTCAGCAGCGCCGCCATCAGCGCGCTGCTGTGGTACGCCGTTGGCGCTGGCGCCAACAGCATCTGACCCGCCCCCAGCCGGGCACTCGCCCGTGAGGCCAACAACGCGTCGTTGATGAGCGCGTCGCCGTGGTCCGGTCGAGTTCGTCGCGCAGGCTCAGCGCGCGGCGAGTTGGACGAGGAGACTGATCACGCCGACGACCACGGAGATTTCAGCCCGAGCAGCACCTTACGCGCCACCACGGATGCTGGTGACAGCCGCGCAGCAGGCCGCGACGTTCACGTCTGTCGCAGACCGGTGTATCCGGTTCATGCCTGAGGCGTACCAGGATCCCGACTCTCACAAGCGGCAGGACCAAGGCGCCGGCATGCGGCGCCTGTCGATCACAAAACCCAGATCCAGCCTGGGAGAGCCGCCCGCCGGCGGGCTCAGAGGAATTCAGCACGTTTTGATACTGCTCGTTCCCAGTTAACTCGCGTTCATCCCGTTGCGGCCACGCCGCCGCCGGGCCAACACCTCCACCAACACAGCCAACGGCGCAGCTGTTGGGCGGCTGTTGGGTGCCAACAGCACCGCGGGCGTGTTGTTGGGCACCCAACAGCAGGCCTTCGGGGGCAAGACATCGGACCGAGAAGCGGCCGGTGTCGGCGCCCCCGGGATTGGGGCGCGGCCGGCTTGAGTGGCCGTGTTCGCACCCGATCACCCACGGCTGGAAGGAGCGCTGCTCCCACGGCCCGCCCCGGTTCCCGGTGGCGCACCTCAACCGACGAATCGCCCCGCACGCGGGGCGGGAGGTGCCCACCATGAACCGCCGCACTATCTACCGGATCGCCGCCGTGGCCACGACCACGCTGGCGTTCCTGGCCGGGGCTGGACCGGCGTACGCGGCAGAGCCGCAGATCCTGGCCGCCAACGACCTGCCCACCATCATCACCAACATCACGACCTGGATCGTCGGCCTGCTCATCGGCGTCGCGACCCTCTTCCTCACCATCGGCGGCCTCCGATACCTGGCCGCCGGCGGCGACCCTACCGAGATCGAGAAGGCCAAGTCCGCATTCAAGTCGGCCCTGATCGGATACGCCCTCGCCGTCCTCGCACCGATCCTGCTCGCCGTCGTCAAGGGTTGGATCGGGGGCTGACATGGGCGGCTGGCTGGTCGACAAGCTCATCGAGGGCATCCTCGACTGGTTCGCCAAGACCATCCTTGGCGCCCTGAACGCCTTGTGGGACCTGCTGTCGGCCACCGTCTTCGTGAGCCCTGACGTGACCCAGCTGCCACAGGTCACCGCGTTCGCCAGCACGTCGCTGGGCATCGTGAATGTCTGCTACGTGCTGGCGTTCCTGTGGATGGCCATCCTCGTGATGGGCCGCGACACCATCCAGGCCAAGTACGGGCCGGGTGAGTTGATCCCACGCCTGATCATCGGGCTGATCGGCGCGAACTTCGCCATTCCCTTGTGCTCCACCATCATCGGGCTGGCCAACGCGTTCACCGCCGCGTTGACCAGCCAGAACATCACCGCGCCGGGCTCGATGCAACAGCTTCGCGCTACCACGATCAGCGCGATCGACGGCCAGACCGGCGCCAACGCGGTCAGCTTCCTGCTGCTGCTCATCGGCCTGCTGATCGCGGTTCTCGTGGGCACCCTCGTGGTGCAGTGGATCATCCGGCTGGGGGTGCTGGTCGTCGCGGTCGGCATCGCACCCATCGCCTTGGCCCTGCACGGCACACCGCAGACCGAAGGCGCGGCCAAGCTGTGGTGGCGCACCATCCTCGGCACGCTCGGCACCGTGGTCATCCAGGCCGTCGCGCTGCACACCACGCTGACCATCTTCCTCAATCCCAACACCAACCTGCCGGTGCTGGGCCTGCTCCTGCCAGGCGGCGACCCGGGAGCGGTGATGAACCTGCTCATCGTCGTGTGCCTGCTCTGGGGAGTCATCAAAGTCCCGGCGCTGATGCGCCGCTACATCACCCAGACCCGGCCCAGCGCCATGGGCATGATCCTGCGGGTCGTGCTGGTGCAACAGCTGACCCGCGGCATCTCCCGCGCGTTCAGCTCCGGCCGCGGCGCCGCCCGCGCCGCGTCGGTCGCCCGTCCCGCCGCTCGTGCCGCATCCGGTTGGCCTACCCGTTAGGAGCTGCCTTCACCATGCACCACAACGAACCAGACACCAGTCCCCGGGCCCGCATTCCCGCCGACGTCGACACCCCGGACAAGATTGTCTATGGGTTGACGGCGCGGCAGCTGGCCATCCTGGCCGTCGCCGGCGTCGCCGGGTACGGCCTGTTCAAGACCGTCGGGCCGCTCGTTCCACAGCCGGTGCTCATCGCCATGCTCATCCCGATCTCGGGCGCCGCTGTAGTCCTGGCGCTCGGGCGTCGCGACGGCCTGTCGATGGACGTGTGGCTGCTCTCGGCGATCCGGCATAGCCGTGGTCCGAAACGGCTCGCGCCCGCGCAGGCGGAGCGGGCCGAGCCGATGCCGGCGTGGGCGCCCGGCACCGCGGCGCCCTTACCACCGATTCCGGTGTTGCGGCTGCCGTCGCGGGCGATCGCCGAGTCCGGGGTCATCGACACCGGCAACCGGGCGGTCGCCCTGGTCGCCTGCACCACCGTCAACATCGGCCTGCGCACCGGCGACGAACAAAACGCGCTGATCGGCGCCTACGGGCGCTGGCTCAACAGCCTGGCCGAGCCCGTGCAGATGGTCATCTCCGCTCAGCGGGTGGACCTGTCCAGCCACGCCCAACGCATCGCCGATGCCGCCGACACACTGACCAACCCGGCCCTCGCGGAGGCGGCGCATGACTACGCGGCGTTCCTCGATGACCTCGCCGCACGGCGGGATCCGTTGTGGCGCACCGTCACGATCGCGGTCACCGCCCACGGCGAGAAAGGCCGTGACACCGAAGTCCTGCGCCGCGCCGAGCACGCCGCCTCAGCGCTGTCCGCGCTCGGCGCGCAGACCGCCGTCCTGGACGGCGCCCGGGCCACCGCCGTGCTGACCTGCGCGGTCGACCCATACACCCCCGCCGACGTCACCTGGCCCCGCGCCAGGCCCGACGCCGTCATCACCGGACCAGGAGTCCTCTCATGAAACTGCTCTCCAAGAGACGAAATTTGAACAGCGCCACCGCGAGCCCGGCCGACACGGCTGGGCTCGCTTCGTTTGTGGGCCCGGCCGCGGTCGAGAACATGCCCCGCCACATCAAGATCGGCGACGGCTACGCCGCCACACTGATCGTCACCGGCTATCCAGCGGAGGTCGCCGGTGCGTGGCTGGACCCGCTGCTGGCGTGGCCGGGCCGCCTCGACGTCGTCGTCTACATTGACCCGCTCGCCCCGCAGGTCGCCGCCGCCCGGCTGCGCCGGCAACGGGCCCGGTTCGAGTCCAACCGGCGCGGCGACGCGGAGAAGGGCCGGCTCGCCGATCCGATGACCGAGGCCGCCGCCGACGACGCCGCCGAGCTGGCCGACCGGATCGCACGCGGCCAGGCCAAGCTGTTCAGGGTCGGCCTGTACCTGTGTGTGCACGCACCGACCCTCGCGGAGCTGGAGGAGGCGGTCGCGCACGTGCGGGCGACCGCCGCCTCGGTGCTGCTGGACACCCAGCCGGCCACCTGGCGGCAGCTGCAGGGCTGGCTGGCCACCCTGCCGCTGGCCAGCGACGGCCTCGGGATGCGGCGGGTCATGGACACCGACGCCATCGCCACCGCTTCCCCCTCGCGTCGGCGGACCTCCCGGCGCCGTTGCCGGGAGAGGCCGGCCCGGCCGGCGGCATGCTCTACGGCCTCAACCCGGACAGCAACGGCGTGGTCTGGTGGGACCGATGGAGCCAACACAACGCCAACAGCGTCGTCCTCGCCCGCTCGGGTGCGGGCAAGAGCTACTTCGTCAAGCTCGAAGTGCTGCGCTGCCTCGCCGACGGTGTGCACGTCGCGGTGATCGACCCGGACAACGAGTACATCCGCCTCGCTGAAGCGGTCGGCGGCGTCACGATCGCCCTCGGCGTGGGCGGGGTGCGGCTCAACCCTCTCGACATTCCACCCGGGGACCGCCGCCCGCAGGCGCGCACCTACCGGGCCTTGTTCCTGCACACCCTTGTCAGCGTCCTCTTAGGACAGCAGCCGCCGCCGTCGGAGCGGGCCGCGCTGGACAAGGCGATCAACGCCGCGTACGACGCCGCGGGGATCTCCAACGACCCGGCCACCTGGCGGCGACAGGCGCCACTCATGCGTGACGTGGCCGCTGCCCTGGCCGAGCAGGGCAGTGAGGCGGCCGAAACCCTCGCCGCAAGGCTGACCCCGTGGACCACCGGGTCGTTCCGGGAGATGTTCGACGGCCCGACCACCACCGTTCCGCAAGGGCAGATGGTGGCCTGGTCCACCCGCCACCTCGCCGACGAGCTCCGGGCGCCCGGCATGCTGCTCGCGCTCGACGCTGTCTGGCGTGATGTGGACGCACCGGCGGTGTGGTCGGCGAATCCGCCCCGCCGGCTGGTCTTCGTCGACGAGGCGTGGACGTTGCTCAGGGACGGCGAAGGCGCGAAGTTCCTGTCCCGGCTCGCGAAGTCTGCTCGCAAGCGCCGGGCCGGGCTGGCGGTCATCACCCAGGACGTGGGTGACCTGCTCGGTTCCGACCTCGGCCAGGTGGTCATCGCCAACGCCGCCACGCAGATCCTGCTCCGCCAAGCGTCGCAGGCCGTCGACGTCGTCGCCGACGTGTTCGGGCTGACCGCCGGCGAAGCGCGGCTGCTGCTCGGCGCCCGCCGGGGCGAAGGTCTGCTGCTGTCGGGCACCCACCGGGTGTCGTTCCAGGCCGTGGCGTCGAAAAGGAGCATCGCCTCTGCATCGGTGACCTGGAACTCGCCGACGACGACTGACCGCAAACCCGGGGCACAGCCCCGATCACCCAATCCATCACACCACAAGAGGGCTGGAGCGCGCCGATGGCGCGCTCCAGCCCTCTTTGCGTTTGCCCGGAAAGGCCAACCCCATGAACGCCTCCACTGTCCTACTAGGACCCTCGCCCACGCCTCTGCCGTCGCCGACACCTCCGGCGGGTACGAGGCTGCCCGGCCCGTCGCAGTGGCTGGCCGACACCGTCACCGCCGCGGTGGCCTGGTGCACGCACCGGCCGTGGTTGGCCGGCGTGGCCGCCGCCATCCTCATCGCCTCACAGGTCGCGCGAGCGGTCCTGGCCCGCCGGCGGCGCCGGACGATGGCCCGGCACGCCACGTGCGTCACCATCACCCCGCCGCCGGAGGTGGACCCGGCCGGCACAGCTGCGTTCTGGGCCACCATGGCCGAGATCCTGTCCACCGGCTGGCGGCGCCGGCTGCGCGACGGCCGTTCCCACATCGCCGTCGAATACCGGTGGACCGGCCGTCAGCTCACCATCGCCGTGTGGGCGCCCGGCACCCTGCAAACCGGGCCGATCCAGGCCGCCGTCCGCGGCGCCTGGCCCGGCGCCGCCTGCACCGTCACCGACGCCGCCCCGCCGCTGCCGCTGGACGCGGTGACCGTCGGCGGCGCCCTGGCGCCGACACTGCCGCCCTGGTACCCCCTGGAAACCGATCACGACAACGACCCGATGCGCACCCTGATCGCCGCCGCATCGAACCTGCACGCGGCCGAGTCCGCGTGCGTGCAACTCCTCGCCCGCCCCGCCACCACCCGCCAGATCCGCCGCCTCCGCCACGGCGTCCAGGCGCTGCGCACCGGCAAACCACCGCGCGCTCTCCTCGACCCCGCCACCTGGCTTCGCGTCGTCCTGGACGCGGGGCTGGAACTGTTCGGACCCACCCGCCGCACCGCACACCACAACCCCAACCGCACCGTGCCGCTACCGAGCAGCGACCCGCAGCGGGAAAGCGACGGCCGCGCCGGCATCGACAAACTCGCCGGCCCGCAATGGGAAGTCGGCATCCGCTACGCCGTCGCCCACACCAACCCGCGCAACAGCAAACCAGCCGACCTGAAACCCCGGCTGGTCACCCTCGCCCACGGTGTGGCGTCCGCGTTCGGCGTGTGGACCGGTCGCAACCGGCTGCGCCGACTCAAACTCGCCCACCCCGCACCGGTCCTCGCCGCCCGGGTCCTCCGGCGCGGCTTCCTACTCAACACCGCCGAGCTGGCCAGCATGGCAGCTCTACCGCACGACGTCGCCGTACCGGGCCTGGACCGCGCCAGAGCCAAACCCATGCCCGCCCCGATCGCCGTACCCTCCGGCGGACGCGGCACCAAAGTGCTGGGCAAGGCCGAGGTCGGCGGCCACTCGGTGGCATTGAAGGTGCCCGACGCCCGCCAGCACACCCACCTGCTCGGCTCCACCGGCAGCGGCAAATCCACCCTGCTGCTCAACATGATCCTCGACGACATCCACGCCCGCCGCGGCACCATCGTCATCGATCCCAAGGGCGATCTCATCATCGACCTGCTCGACCGCATCCCGGCCACGTTCGCCAAACGGCTGGTCCTCATCGACCCCGACCAGCCGGAGGGAACCACCCTCAACCCGCTCGCCGGCGACGACCACGACCTGGTCGTCGACAACGTGGTCTCCATCTTCGGCAAGATCTTCGCCAAGCACTGGGGCCCGCGCATGGACGACGTCTTGCGCGTGGCGTGTCTGACGCTGCTGCGTAAGGCCAACGCCACCCTCACGTTGATCCCATTGCTGCTGCAGGACCGCCAGTTCCGATACAACTTCACCCAAGACCTCGACGACCCGGAAGGGTTGCGCGGGTTCTGGGAATGGTACGAGACCGCGCCGGTGCCGCTGCGGTCGCAGGTCATCGCGCCACTGTTGTCCAGGCTGCGATCGGTGCTGCTGCGCGATTTCCCGAGGCGCACGTTCGGCGCCCCGCAGAGCTCGTTCGACATGCGGCGCGTCCTTGACGGCGGCATCTTGTTGGCCCGGCTGCCGAAGGGCCAGATCGGGGAAGAGACGAGCCGGCTGATGGGCTCGTTCGTGCTCGCCTCGGCGTGGCAGGCGGCCACCGGACGGATCCGACTTCCCGAACCCGATCGCCGGGACGCCTGCGCGTACGTCGACGAGGCGCACAACTTCCTCAACCTGCCCGGCAGCGTCGGCGACATGCTGGCCGAAGCCCGCGGTTACCACTTCGGCATGGTCCTCGCGCATCAAAACCTCAGCCAGATGCCGCGGGATACCCAGCTGGCCATCAGTGCCAACGCCCGCAGCAAGATCTTCTTCAGCTGCGCGCCAGAAGACGCTCACCAGCTTGCCCGGCACACGCTGCCCGAACTGGACGAGCACGACCTCAGCCACATGGACGCCTTCCGGGCGGCCTGCCGGCTCGTCGTCGACGGCCGCGAGACCGCAGCGTTCACGCTGCACACCAACCCGCCCCGGCCCCTGGTGGGCGAGGCGACCGCGGTACGGCAAGCCGCCGCGGCGGCCGTCGCCGGCAAGGGCGGCAACCGGTCGGCCATCGCCAAACTGGCCGGCGTTGACGACCCAACAGAGCCTGACCAGGCCCAACAGGAACCGCCGGGCAACCCAACAGACGACGATCACGGCACGGCGTAACCCAACATTCACGGCACGTCTCATGCACGCCGACCGCCGATCGGGCCAGGACGTGGAGATCCCTCAGCGGCCACGAGGTAAGCCGCTGAGGACATCGAGCACCGTACGCCCGCGTCCGGTCACACACCAGGGCCAGGCGGACCGCCGGCGGTGATCGTCAGCGCTGCCGATCCTGGCCTCAACCCGGTCACCCGCCCGGCCACCAGACCGGCCAGCCCTCGGCGCCGTACTGCCGGGGTCAGGCCGACCCCCACCACCCAACAGCCCAGCTAGGAGGCATCATGTCCGCCAACGCCGTCGCCCGACAATTCCCTCAGGGGAACTCTCTACCAGGGAACCGGTCCATGGTCGTGCTGCGTACGACCGACACGCCTCGTACCAACTCCTTCTCTCACACCCTGATCGACATTTCCCACCGGCTTCGTCCCCGCGACTACACCATCGCCTCGCTTCTGGACGAGCACACCACCCTGACCACGCACCAGCTCACTTCGATCTTGTTCACCAACCCAACTACCTGCCGGCATCGGCTCCACACCCTCCGCAAGATCGCCTTCGTTGACCGGTTCATCCGCAACCGGCCCGGCGCACCCAACCCGATCTGCTGGGTGCCCGGGCTGCTCTCGGCCCGGTACATGGCCCTCGCCAAGGGCGACAGCCCGCCCACGGCCAAGGCGCTGCGGGAACGCCAGGACCGTGTCTACTCCACGCCGCTGTTGGAGCATCTGCTGGCGGCCAACCAGTTCTTTGTCGCCCTGCTGGTGCATGCCCGTCACCATCCCGGCACCGGGCTGGCGCGCTGGTGGTCCGAACGCACCACGGCGGCGGCCTTCGGCCGGCGCATCCACCCCGACGGGCACGGCGTCTGGCTCGACGGGCGGGCCAGCACGGGTTTCCACCTGGAGCTGGACCGCGGCACCGAGCCGCTCGGGCGGCTGACCGACCGGCTCTCCTCGCACCGGCGGCTGCACGCCGAGGGCGGGCCGGCCTATCCGGTGCTGTTCGTGCTGCCCAACCGCGCGCGGGAGCAGAACCTGCACCGCAGGCTCGCCGAGCATCCCGAGCCGAGCCTGACCATCGCGACCACCTCGCCGGAGTCCGGGCTCGACCCCGCCGGGCCGGTCTGGCGACTGGCCGGCAACGGCCGCCACCGGCTGCCCCTGACCGAGCTGCCGAGCAGCCACGGGCAGCCCGGTCCGCTCAACCCCGGACCGCCCGAGCCGGACCACGACCCGCTGCGGCTGCTCATGTGACTACCAGCGATAGTTGACACATCCCAGCCGTTGTCTGCACCGCCCGCACGTGGGTCTCAAGGGCTGAGTGTGCCTGTCAGCGATAGTTGGCCATTGTCATCGGATCTTGGCCACTCGGCATTCGGAAGCCGGTTCAGTTGCGACCCCCAGTTATAGATGGCGGTTCCCAGGTTTTGTTGGCGGCTGCGGATCTGTGGCAGCGTCGATCGTTCGGGCGAGGGCGGTGGCGAGGGCGTTGAGTTCGGCTTTGAGGCCGATGTAGTGGGGGCGTGGTAGGTCTCTTTGGAAGAGGTGCCAGATGGTGTTGCGCCGCAGTTTCCAGGCGTGCTGGATGTGTGCGGGCTGGGCGGCTTCGATGGGTCTGGGGGCGAAGTGGTGCTCGCCGGAGGTGATCTGGACCCAGATGTAGATGGAGGCGATTTGACGCTTGCGGTCGCCGAGTTCGGGTTCTTGGGGGCCTGGGACGGCGGGAAGGCGGGCGATGAGGTCGTTCCAGGTGTCTGCGTCGATGGACCAGGCCTCGAGGGCTCGGCGTCGCTGCTGGTAGTTGACCAGTTGGGTGGCGGGCTGGTCGAGTTCGCCGGCGAGGGCGTTGAGTGCTGTTTCAAAGGCGTATGGGTCGGGGTGCGTCTTGGCGATGCGGTGGACGTGGCCTGCGCCGGAGTAGATCCGGCCCTTGCGTTCGTGCGTGGTGTCGGTGGCGGCGATGCCGAGGTATCCGGCGGCTTCGCCGAGTGAGCCGCCCGCGACCATTTGGACCAGTCGGAGCACCGCGGTGCGGCGCGTGAACATGGGGTTGACCCCGCCGAGCGGTTCGAAGTGGCGGTTGTACCAGTCTTTGGGGAGGAACGCGGGGATGTGTTCGGGGCCCCAGAGCTGTGGCCGGATGGTCACGTCACGGCGGGCTTGGGGTTGGCCGCCCGACCTGGTGAACGTTCGAAGGAGCGGTGCGAAAGCGGCAGTGAGGCCTGGAGAGCATGGGGTTGTCGTTCGGGAGACGCGAAGGCCCCAGGGAGACCGGCTTGCCTTGCGGGTGCTGGTGGGGAGCAGAGCGCGGAGGTGTTCGCGGACCTCGGCCGGTTCGCCTTCCTGGAGGATGTGGTCAGCGATGCGCGCGAGGCCGGCGCTGGCGGCGGCGTCTGCTGGTGGAGCGTCGAATGTGATCCGGGTGGTGGTTGCCGGGCTTCGAATTTGCCGCTCGGAGGCTTGCCGGGCGAGCGAGTCGACGTGCTGGTCAATTGCGGTGGCCGTGGTCTCTGAGGGGCTGAGCGGCCGAGTTGCGGGCCAGGTGGAGCAGATGAGCAGCGTCAGCGCCTGAAGATCAATGAAGTAGTGGGCGGGGTCTGTTGGCTGGCCCGCGCTGATGGTTTGAGTGGGGCCGTCGGGGGCGAGAAGGCTGAGGATCTTTTCCTGGAGTTCGAGCAGTTCAGGGCTGGCCGTGCGGGGCGCTGGTCCGTGTTGGTCGAGTCTGCTGCCGCAACAGGAGGGAAAGGTAAGCCCCCGGGCGGTGTCGATCGGTGTTCGGCATTGAGCGGGGTGGAGCGGCCGGGCGCGCATCGCGGGGAGCAGAAGGGCGGTAGCTCCGGACCGGTGCCCATGAACGAGGTGCTCGCGGTGGGGGCATCGGTGTTCCAGCAGCCGCCGGTGTTGGGGGCAGGCGAACACGACGGGCAGGTGCCAGGTCTTGCGCCAGGGGCCGCCGAAGGACGCCTGAATGGGTGTCCCGTCTCCAGCGAGGCAGTCCGGGCAGAACCTCGTCTGTGGAAGAAAGATCGTCCGGTTGGTCAGCAGCCGCCTGTCGGGCCCGCTGGTCCTGGTCGCCTCGCTGGGGAGGGGATAGCGCTCGTGAAGCGAGGCCAGGATGAGTTGGTCGACCTGTTCGGTGGTGAGCCGGGTCATGCGCGCGTAGGCCGTTTTGGCCTCGCCGGGGATCTCGGTCAGCAGGGCCGCTGGGGCGCGGGCTGGGCTGCGACCGTCTGCGGTGAGGCCGGTCCGTTCAGCGATCCGGGCCGGGGAGAGGTTGAGCCGGGAGGACAGGCGTAGGACCGCCGGACTCGGGATCGAGATCGGGTAGATCAGCCGGACTGAGCGTCAGGGCGTCGAGCAGATCGATGGTGATCTGTTCGTGACCGGTCTCGATGGCATGGCGGCAGCCGGCTTGGATGAGTTTCTTGACTAGGCCGACGATTCCGCCGGTGCGGCGGAAAAGGTATTCGGGCATGAGGCCGTCGCTGAGCATGCCGTCGAAGGCGTGCAGGAGCCGGAGTTGCTGCTCGATGCCGACCAGGTGGGCGGTCCAGGCTTCGATGCCGGTTGTGGTGTCGTAGTTGAACCGGTCGAGGTCGAGTAGGTCGAACCGCAGGTCGGTCTGGCCGGGCGCGTCGTCGTTGCGGCTCCTGCCTCGGTCGGTGACCGGTGGGAACAGCCATTGTCCGGTCCGTGGGTCTTTGCGGCCGTCGCGTAGCAGCCCGGAGCGGGGGATGCCGACTCCGACCAGGATGAGGGTGACGGGCAGGCTCATCAGCTCGCGGATCAGGTCCAGAACGTCCTGGTCGGCCTCGCGATGGAGCTTCAACCTCGTGATGTCGTCCAGGACCAGGGCCTTCGTGCCATGGTCGTAGATCGCGTTCTTGACTGTGCGGATCAGGTCTTCCTGCCGCATGCCCTTGTAGTCCTCGCCGTAGAAGTCCAGGATCCGCTGGCAGGTCGAGATCGGGGTGGCCTTCACCGGGGTGCGGACGTAGGCGACCGGCGCATGTTGATCGAGCGTGCCGGGCAGCGCCGTGGGGTTCTGGGCATAGAGGGCGAGCCATTCGTCCTCGAACGAGGCGATGATCTCGCAGATCGTTTCGGTCTTGCCTTGGCATCCGCCGCCGTTGAGCATGATGCCGGGCCTGGTGTCGGGGCCGTGGTTGAAGGCGTTGTCCTCGATCAGCGCCCGGATCTTCCAGGACACGAACGCGCTCATCGGGGTTTCCTGGATCAGCAGGTTGGAGTGGGTGGCGATGCGGTGCAGGTCGTGTAGCCGCCGTTGCCGCGGTGTCATCCGCGCGTGGTCCTCGGCCGTGATGACCGGGGCGGGGACGAAGCCTCGGCGGGTGAGCCGCCACCGGTCCCAGCCCGCCCAGACGGTCCGGTCGGGGATCGGGCCGGGCAGGAACAGGGCGGGGCCACCGGTCACCGCGCTTGCCCGGAACCGGCGGAGTCTTCGGGCGGGCTGTCGGGTTCTTCGTCGGGGATGAGCAGCATGCTGGTGCGGCGCAGCCGGTCTCCCAGCCTGCCGGGCGCAGCGGGACGCTGCGGCACCGCCTGTTGGCGTCGGTGCCGTCGTTCGTCGTCGACCGCTGTCTGGGCCTGGCGGGCGCGGTCTGGCCAGCGCAGCGGGATCACGTTGCCCAGGCCCTCGTCCTCGGCCGGGTTCTTGAACTCGTCAGATCGGGTGGGGCGGTCGGCTGCCGCGGCGTCGCTCTGTGCGGCCTCGCGGGCCTGGTCTTTCTTCTGCTGCCGGGTCAGCTGGTTCGGCCATCGGTCGACCGGGACGTGCGTGACGAGGAGCTTGAGCAGCAAGGGCAGGAGTTCAGCGTCGGATTTGGGGCGAAGACCCTGCGCCTTGGCCTCGCGCAGCAGTTCGGTCACGCGGGCGTCGTTGAAGGAGGGGACTTCGCCCTCGGCGGGCAGGCCGGTCCAGCGCAGCTCGTGCCACTGGTGTTCGGTGTCCTGGAAGAACACGGTGCGGGCGTCGCGCCGGTCGCTTCGGATCACCCAGGACCGCTTGTGCTGTCCGCCGCGGGTGGAGACCGTCCCGCGCAGATCGTCCAGGGCGGGCCCGTCATACCAAAGCCCGCGGATCTTCACCCCTCGCGCGTTATGGATCTTGACGTGGTGGGCGGGCAGCAGTTCGTAGTAGAGCTCGGGCCGCGGGATCTCCAGCGAGAACCCGCCCTGGGCCATGGCCGCGGCGAACAGCGTGTTCGGGCTGTGGTCACCACCGGGGTCCCAGCACGGCCCGTACTCACCGAATTTCCGGTTCTGCCAGACCTGGACGATCCAGGTCGCGACCAAATTCTCGATCTCCGCGAGCGTCAGGATGGCATCGCCCTCGGGGTCGGCGCCGCGATCGGCGACGTCTACTCCCCGAAAGCCCGGCAGCTGCTCGAACAGCAATGACTGGATTGCCCCGAACGCCCTTTCGCAAGCTTGCTTGTCCGTCGGGCGCATCACCCTGGAGGGCACGATGTTCGCGCCGATCACGCGCTGGACCTCGACCAGGTGGTGGTTTTTATAGACCGATCCGTGG
>WNFU01006049.1_pt1 | contig 40423 bp, 35 predicted proteins | sample 5400121 | NCBI WGS metagenome assembly WNFU01 (sample SAMN13153360, study PRJNA577476) | soil metagenome | isolation source: 100 cm soil or saprolite under grassland replicate 1 | place: USA:California | collected 2016-06-15
TATGCGATCATCTCGGATTCGCAGGTGGCGAAGCTGTATGGCGAAGACCTTCTCAAGCGGCTATCGGCGAGCGGCTATCGGGCGCAATTGCTCACCTTTCCCGCCGGAGAATGGAATAAGACCCGGGACACCTGGGCGGCGCTCTCGGACCAGATGCTCGCGGCGCATTTCGGTCGCGATTGCGCCGTGATCGCCGTCGGCGGCGGCGTGGTGAACGACGTCGCCGGATTCGTCGCGGCGACCTATCTCCGCGGCGTGCCGCTGGTGCAGGTCCCGACGTCGCTGCTCGCCATGATCGACTCCTCCATCGGTGGCAAGACGGGTGTCGACGTTCCCGCCGGCAAGAACCTGCTGGGCGCATTCCACCAGCCGCGCGTCGTCGTCGCCGATCCCGAGCTGCTGGGCTCGCTGTCGAGCGTGCAGCTCGCCGCGGGGCTCGCCGAAGCGGTCAAGCACGGGGTGATCGCGGATGCCGACTACTTCGCTTTCCTCGAGCGCGAGTATGCGGCGATTTTCGCCAAGCACGCGCCGGCGCTGGAGCGCGTCGTGCGGCGTTCGGTCGAAATCAAGGCAGGATGCACGGCGAAGCGGTGGCCATCGGGATGGTGTACGAAGGCCGGATCGCGGAGTCACTCGACATCGCAGAGGCGGGCACTGCCCAGCGCATCAGGACGGTGCTCGAGCGGCTCCATCTGCCCGTCGCACGTCCCGATGGCAGCCAGGTGGACGATCTGATCGCGGCGATGCGCGCGGACAAGAAGGTCCGGGCGGGAGAGATCCGGCTGGCCCTGCCGCGCGCCATCGGCACTCCCCAAGGTGACGATGGTCACGGGTGGACGGTGGGGGTGCAGGAGGAAATGATTCGCCAGGTTCTGCTCAACACGTAGCCCACATCTCTTTCCACCTCTCCACAGTCGCGATCTCATCCTTCGGAATGAGTGAGCCCACAGGCGGGTGATTGAAGGGGCGTGACTATTTTCCACAGAAGCTGTGGATAGTGGACAAACAGTGGAATGCCTACGAACCCAACAATTTGTGATGTTGATAACCACGTCTATTTGCACAGATTGGCGGGAAATCCTATATTGGCGCGCAGTTAGGCGGCCTAAATGGCGGCGTCAGCCCGCCGTTTCCACACACATATCGTTTCAAGGGGAGTCCCGCATGGCGAGGTCGAATGGCGGCAAGGCGAAGGCCTTTTTCCGCACCACCCCTTCCGGCGCATTCGACCAGTACCTGCAAGACATACAAAAACTTCCCCTCATCAAAGATCCCGCTGAAGAACGTCGCCTCGCCCGTCGCGTGCAACGGGGCGATGAAAAAGCCGCGGAGCGTTTAGTCACCGCCAATCTGCGATTCGTCATCTCCTACGTCAAAAAATATCAGGGCCACGGTCTCGATCTCTCCGAGTTGGTCGCGATCGGCAACGAAGGGTTGCTCAAGGCGGTCAAGAAGTTCGATCCCGATCAGGGCGTCAAGTTCATTTCGTATGCCGTGTGGTGGGTGCGGCAGGCAGTGCTGAAAGCGTTGGCGGAACAAACGCGCAGCGTGCGAATTCCGCTGAATCAGAACTCCCAGTTGATTCGCATGAGCCGCACAGAGACCTACCTCTCGCAGGAGCTCGGCCGGGAACCCACCGACAACGAAATCGCGCAGGCCCTCGAAGACTCCGTCGAGAACGTGCGCACCGCCCGCCGCATGACGGCGGCGGAGCTGTCGCTCGACGCGCCGGTCGATCGCACCGACAAGGACGCCGCGACGCTCGGCGAGCGCTTCGCCGGCCAGGAAGGCGGCGAGATCGAAGAGCGCACCGACGCCAAGCTGATGCGCGAATTCATCGATCGGATCTTCCACAAGTATCTCACGCCGCGCGAGCGCAAGATTCTCTATCTCTATTACGGGCTCGAAGAGGGCAGCGAGGCGATGACGCTCGAGAAGATCGGCGCGCTGATGGGAGTCACGCGCGAGCGCATCCGGCAGATTCGAGAACGGGCATTTGAGAAGCTGAGAGAATCGCCCGATGGCAAAGCGCTCAAGGGGTTCTGGAGAGCAGCCTAGGCACTCCAGCTTCACGAGGTCAAGGGGGTCAGGACAGTCTGTCCTGACCCCCTTTTGACTACTATATAGCATGACCTCGTCCCTCGCTCGAGATCTCGCCGCAATCGTCGGCGATAACCATGTCCGGGAAGCCCGCGCCGAGCGTGTCACCTACTCGATGGACGGTCTCCCCACTCATCGCCGCGTTCCCGACGTCGTCGTGCTGCCCGGCACGCGCGAAGAGCTGATCGCCGTCGTGCGACTGCTCGCGGCGCACGGCGTTCCGTTCGTCCCGCGCGGCGCCGGCACCGGCCTCTCGGGCGGCGCCCTGGCGGACGAAGGGACTGTGCTGCTCGTGTTGACCCGGTTGAATCGGATAGTGCGCGTCGACCGCGACAATCGCCTCGCGGTCGTCGAGCCGGGCGTGGTGAACGCGAAGCTGGGCGCGGCGGCTCGGCCGCATGGTCTGCAGTACGCTCCCGATCCATCGAGCCAGAGCGCGTGCACGATCGGCGGCAATGTCGCCGAAAACTCCGGTGGGCCGCATTGCTTGAAGTACGGCGTCACCGTCAATCACGTGCTGGCGCTCGAGCTGCTGCTGGCGGACGGATCGCTCGTCGACGTCGGCAGCGCGGGCGGCGAGCCGTGGGGGCCGGATCTCGTCGGATTGTTCGTGGGGTCGGAGGGAAACTTCGGCATCGCGACGCGCATCACCGTCCGTCTCATGCCGCTGCCGCGCGCGGTCCGGACGATGCTGGCCGATTTCACCGGCCTTCGCATCGCGGGCGAGGCGGTGTCGGCCATCATCGCCGCCGGCATCGTTCCCGCGGCGCTCGAGATGATGGATCAGTCGTGCATCTGTGCGGTGGAAGACTCCGTGTACGCGGCCGGCTATCCGCGCGACGCCGCCGCGGTGCTACTCGTCGAGATCGACGGCAGCAATGCCGACGCCGTCGTCGCGGAGACCGAAGTCGTCGCCGACCTGCTGCGGAAATCGGGTGCGCGATCGGTGCGAACCGCGGCCAGCGAAGCGGAGCGTGAGCGCCTGTGGCAGGGACGCAAGAAAGCGTTCGGCGCGATGGGCCGGCTGTCCCGTGATCTGTTAGTGCAGGATGCCGTCGTCCCCCGCTCCGCGCTGCCACAGGTGCTCGAAACGATCTGCGGCATCGCACAGAACTATGGACTGGTAGTCAGCAACGTCTTCCACGCCGGCGACGGCAACCTGCATCCCAACATCTCGTTCGACGCGACTGATCCCGCGCTCAAACAGCGCGTCGAAGCCGCCAGCGCCGAGATCATGGCCACCTGCATCGCGGCGGGCGGGACGATCACCGGCGAGCATGGCGTGGGAATCGACAAGCTGCGCTACATGCCGCTGATCTTCGATGCGGAATCGCTCGGAGCGATGCACGCGGTACGGAAAGTGTTCGATCCTGACGAGCGGGTGAATCCGGGAAAGGTTGTGCCGGTGCATGCGTGCCGTGAATGGACGCACACTCCTCGGGCAGCGAGCCCCGGGACCGCGCCCCGGGGACGGGCCGCATGACGATCCTCGAAAAAGTCACCGCCCTCCTCGGCGAAGGAGCCGTGCTCGAGCCCAGCTCCGACCGCGTCCCACGCATCGCGCCGGGCTCCCCCGATGCCGTCGCGCTGCTGCTCGGCACGGCCCACCAGGAGGGTTGGCGGGTGCGGATCGAGGGCGCCGGCACCTGGCTGCAGAGCGACGCTCCCTCCGATCTCGCACTCACGACGCGCCGCCTCGACCGCGTTCCCGCGATCGAGCCGTCCGATCTCACTGCGACCGCCGAGGCGGGCATCGGGCTCGACCAGCTGCGCCAGCAGCTCGCCGATCGCGGCGCGTGGCTCGCGATCGATCCGCCCGGTCTCGCCGGGCGCACGCTCGGCTCCGTCGTCGCGACGGCGACGGCCGGGCCGCTGCGCCACGGCTTCGGCCCCATCAAGGACCATCTGCTGGGCGTCACGTTCGTGACCGGCGACGGCCGCATGGTCCAGAGCGGCGGCCGCGTCATGAAGAACGTCGCCGGCTACGACCTGACGCGCCTGCAGGCGGGCGGCTTCGGGGCATTCGGCGTGATCGTCCTCGTGCATCTGCGGCTGCGCACGTTGCCGCGCGCCGACGTCACCTACCTGCTGGAGGGCGCGCGCGAAGATCTGACGCAGGTCGGCGAGGACATCGCCGCCGCGGGACTGACGCCGGCGGCGCTGGAGCTGGTCTCGCCCGCCCTCGCGCGCCGCGAGCGGTGGGTGTTGGGCGTACGGCTGGCCGGGTCCCCGGCGCTCGTCGCAGCGGATGAGGCCGGGCTGGGCGCCGCGAGCGGCGGCGGGCGATTCGCGCCACTGCGCGCCGAGGAAGCCCATGCCTTTTGGATGCGCCTGGCGGAAGGATTCGCCGTGCGGCCCGTGACGTTCCGCATCGGTGGCGTGCCCACCGCCAGCGACGAGCTGCTCGATCTGCTGCAGCATCAGCTCGGCGACGAGTGGATCTCCGCCTCGCCCGCGGCCGGCGCGATCCGCTGGACCGGCGACGCGAGCATCGATCGCTTGCAGCGGTTGCGCCGCACGCTCGCCGGGCTCGAGGTGCCGCTCACGCTCGAACGCGCACCCTGGGCGCTGCGTGGCGCCGTCGGGCACTTCGGGGCGTATCGCGAGGGCGTGGGCCCGCTCGTCACCGGCCTGCGCCGCACGTTTGATCCCGGAGGCGCCCTCGTCGTCGCCACAGAAGGCTCATGACGGGGGAGGACCGGACGCGAGGCGGATTCGAAGGCCTGGACGCGTGCGTGCATTGCGGGTTTTGCCTTCAAGCTTGTCCTACCTTTCTGGCCACTGGAGACGAAGCCGACTCGCCCCGCGGCCGCATCGAGCTGATGCGGGGACTGGAGCGCGGCGACATCGCCGCGACCGACATCGCGCTCGCCTACCACCTCGACCGCTGCCTCGGCTGCCGCGGCTGTGAGCCGGTCTGTCCATCGGGCGTGCACTACGGGCACGGGCTCGAAGCCGCCCGGTCGCGCATTACCGCGGCCCGTGGCACACCGCGCCTGGCGCGCCTCGCGCTGTGGGCGTTAACGACGCCGGGGGTAAGCGGCGTGGTGTACTGGTTTGCCCGGCTGCTGCGATCGGTTGTGCCCCGGAGTGTCGCCGGATGGGGCAGGATTCGGTTCGCTCTCGGAATGCTGGCGGCGACTAAACCGGCGGCGAATGAGGCGGCGGCGAGAAAGGCGGCGGCAAAGACCCCTCGCCGCCCCCTCGCCGCCCCTTCGCCGCCCCTCGCCGCCCTGCTCTTCCGCGGCTGCGTCATGGAGGGCCTGTTCTCGCATGTGCACGATGCCACCAGGCGAACCCTCGCTGTGAATGGGTATCAAGTCCACGAGGTCCCGGGCCAGGTTTGCTGCGGCGCGTTGCATGCGCACGCGGGATTGCTCGAAGAAGCGCGGGCGTTGGCGCGGATGAATATCGCAGCATTCGGCGACGGCGATGAGCCGATCGTCGTGAACAGCGCGGGCTGCGGGGCGCTCATGAAAGAGTACGGGCATCTTGTGGGCGAAGCGCAAGGGGAGAGATTCGGCCTGAGGGTTCGCGACGTGACGGAGCTCCTCGCCGGCGATGGGACGAAGGGGCCTGTTCCAGGCGCGCCACTCGATTTGCACGTCGCCTACGACCCGCCCTGTCATCTCTTGCACGCGCAAGGCGTCGCGGTGCCGCCGCTCAAGTTGTTCGCCGCGATTCCTCTGCTCGAGCTCGTGAGCGTGCCGGGCGCCGCCGAGTGCTGCGGCAGCGCCGGATTGTTCACGCTGCTCGAGCCCGAGATGTCGCGCCAGGTCCTTGCGGCGAAGCTCGAGCGGCTGCGGGAGGCGGCGCCCCAGGTCGTGGCGACGGGAAATCCCGGATGTCTCATGCAGCTCGGTGCCGGTCTCGCCGCCGCCGGCATCCACGCGCACGCCCGCCATCCGGTGGAACTGCTCGACGATGCCTATCGTGCCGCGGGGCGCTACGAGTGACCGGAGGCGCGCGTCGCGTCACCACACCGGACGGCGTGGATCTGGCGCTGCACCGCCTGCGTGCGTACCGGGACGGTCGTCCCGCCGTGCTGCTCGTGCACGGCGCATTCACGAACCATCGCTTCTGGCTGCATGCGGAGAATGGGAACAGTGCGGGCGGGATGGCGCACTTTCTCGGCGCGGCGGGGCTCGACGTGTGGCTCGCCGACCTGCGCCATCACGGCGACAGCGCGCGCGAACCGCGGCGCGGGGCGTGGACGTTCGAGGACTGGGTGCTCAACGACACGCCGACGCTGGTCGCGCGGGTGCGCGAAGAAACGGACGGCGCGCCGCTCGCCTGGATCGGACATTCCGCCGGCGGCGCCGCGGGGTTGTGCTGGCTGGCGCGCGTTGCGGCCGCCGCGCCGCTCCGAGCCATCGTCACCCTGGGGACGCCCGGCCCGCGGCGCCTCGGCCTGGTGCGGCGCACGCTCGCCGCGACGACGATCGCCCTGTCGCGCGTCCTCGGGCGATTCCCGGCCCGGGCGCTGGGCTTCGGCAACGAAGACGAGGCCGCGGAGATCATTGCCGAATGGATGGAGTGGAATGTACGCGGCAAATGGCTCGGCACCGACGGCTTCGACTACTTTGCCGGCCTGGCGGCGCTGAGCGTGCCGTACCTCGGCGTGGCCGGGGCCGCGGACCGCATCTTCGCGCCTGCGGCGGCGTGCCGCCAGGTCGTCGAGCGCGTCGGCGCCGCGCGGAAGGCACTGGCGATCGAGCCGGGCCTGTCGCATCGCGGCTTGGTGGTGAGCGAGCAGGCACGACGCTCCTGCTGGCCGAACATGTTGGCGTGGCTCCAGGAGACGCTGTGACGGAAGCGGTGCTGTTCGACTTCAACGGCGTGCTGGTGGACGATGAGCCACAACACTGTCTGGCGCTGCAGCGCGTGCTGGCCGACGAAGGCATTACGCTGACTCGCGAGCAGTACTACGCGTCGTATCTCGGCTGTGACGATCGCACCGGGTTTATGGAGGCCTATCGCCGCGCGCAGCGGACCCTGACGACGGAGTTGCTGACGCATCTCGTGGAAAAGAAGTCGACCCTCTACCTGGAGCTCGTCGCGACGTCGTTGCGCATGGTTGCGGGCGCGGCGGAGTTCGTGCATGACGCCGGCCGGCGATTTCGTCTCGGGATCGTCTCAGGCGCGTTGCGGAGCGAGATCGACGCAGTGCTGCGCCGGACGGGCCTCGCGGATCGATTCGAGATCATCGTCGCGGCCGGCGACGTGCCGCGCTGCAAGCCCGATCCCGCGGCCTACCTCGCCGCGCACGGCGCGTTCAACCAGCGGCAGCCGGTCGCGGTCGACCGCTGCGTGGTGATCGAGGACTCGCTGCCGGGACTCGCGGCGGCGCGCGCCGCGGGGATGCGTTGCGTGATGCTGACGACCAGTCATCCCCCGGATGCACTCGCGGGACGCGGCGCGGCCAGGGTGTGGGACTCGCTCGCGGGGCATTCCGCGGCGGAGCTGGCGGATCTGTGAGCGACGTCTTCCCGACTGCTCCACCGGCCACGGTCACGCGCCTCGAGCCTGACGCGGTGCCCGCGGAGGTCGTCGATCAACTGCGTGCCGGTGCGATCGTCGCCCGCGCCGACGTCGCAGTCATCGACCTGACAGGGTCCGGTTCCGGTGCCGTCACCTGCTTTCAGGGCTTGCTCACCAACGACATCGAGAAGCCCGGCGACGGGGCGTTCGTGTACGGCGCGTTGCTCACACCCAAGGGGATGATGGTCGTGGACGGCTGGGCTGCCCGCGTCGGATCGCGAGTTCGGTACACGGTGCCGGCCGAGGGCCGTGAGCGCGCACTGCAGATCCTGCAGCGCTCCGTGCCGCCGCGGCTCGCACGAACGTCCGATCGCACCGGAGAAACCGCCGTACTGCGAGTAGCAGGGGCGCACGCCGTGGCGGTCATGGGCGCCGCCGCCGTCTCGGTTCCGCACGGATCGAATCGTGTGCTGGAAAGCTCGGCAGCCGAGCTGTCCCTCGAGGTGGCGCGGAGCGGCGACCTGGCGCCCTTCGTTTTTCAGATCACGGCAGCCGCCGACCGCGTCGCATCCATCCAGCGGCGCTTGATCGATGCCGGGGCCCACGCCGCTGGCCCCGAGGCGCTGGAGCTGGCGCGGATTCTGGCGGGATGGCCGCGACTCGCTTCGGAAGTCGATGAAAAGACGATTCCGCAGGAAGTGCGGCTGGATGAAATCGGCGGCGTCTCCTACACGAAGGGGTGTTATACGGGCCAGGAGACGGTGAGCCGGCTGCACTTCCGCGGCCACGCCAACCGGCAGCTGCGCGGCCTGCTGTTCGAGGCCGATCCGCCCGCGGCGCCGGCGAGCGGGTGGAGCGCGGTCACGCATGACGAGCACGAGGTCGGCCGGGTGACCAGCATCGCGTGGTTGCCGGACGGCGGCGGATCGGTGTTGGGCCGCTGGATCGGTCTCGCGATCGTACGGCACGAAGTCCCGGTCGGCGCCACGGTGCGTGCCGCCGGCCGCGAAGCGCGGGTCGTCGGCCTGCCGTTCGACGCGCCGCGCGTCGCTCCGGCGTGACTGTTCTCGTCACCGGCGCGGGTGGGCTCGTCGGCACGCACGTCCTCGAGGCGCTGCATACGCGCGGTGAGCGCCCCCGCGCGCTCATTCGGGAGCACTCGCGCGCCACCGTCGAACGCTTCGGCGCGGAGGCGTTTGTCGGCGACGTCGCCGACGCCGTCACCTGGCAGCACGCCGCGAACGGCGTGCGCGCGATCGTGCACGCCGCCGCGCTGGTCGCATCACACGCATCACTCGCAGAATTCACGCGCGTCAACGTCGGCGGGACGCGGCTCGCCGTCGACGCGGCGCGCCGGACCGGCGCACGCCTCATTCACATCTCCTCGGTCGCGGTGTATGGCCGCGCGGCGGTGTATGCGGCCGGTGAGCACGGGGTGACCGAAGACTATCCCTTGCAGCCGCTTCCGGCGTCGGACTTCTACGCGCGCAGCAAGCGCGCTGCCGAGCAGCTGCTGCGGGAGGAGGCCGCCCGCGGGGGACTCGCGGTCATCGCCATCCGGCCGAACGTCATCTATGGCGAGCGCGATGTGCTGTTCACCCGACGCCTGGTCGCCAATCTCAAGCGTGGGTTCCTGCCGCAGATCGGTCCGGGGACGAATCATCTGTCGTGCGTGTACGCCGGCAACGTCGCTGCGGCCGTGGTTGCGGCGCTCGACGCGCCGGCGCAGCCGGGATTTCGGGCGTACAACGTCACGTGCGACGCGCCGCCACGCCTCACGCAACGCGAGTTCTTTGCGGCATTCGCCGAGTCGTTGCGTGTGCGGCCGCGGCGCATTCGCGTTCCGGTGGCCGCGATACGCGTCGGCGTTCGCTGCTGGAGCGTCCTGATGCGCGTGCTGCTGCCGGGCCGCTACACCGCGCTGGGGAATTCGGCGATGTCTTTCATTCTGGGAGAGAATCCTTATTCCGTGGACCGGATCCGGCTGGAGCTGGGATGGGAGCCGCCCTTCGACACCCGGACGGCCATCGCTCGTGCCACCGCACAAAACAAAAGCCCGGGCGGCGCCCGGGCTTGATACCTGCGAGCACTACCGCGTCGCTACGGACGCCGCGCCGGTGCCGGATGGGCCTTCGCCGTGTCGCCCATCATGTGGGTTGTATCGCCCGGCGCCATTTTCATCGAGTCAGCCATTTTCATCGAGTCGGCACGCGCGCTGTCTGCGGCCATGCCGCGCTCTTCGGCCTTCTTGCACGCGCCTGCGGCCATGACGACGAGCGCCACAGCCAATGCGATCCGCTTCATGCTAGCTCCTGTTGAGGTACAGGGGTCAGGGGTCGGGGGTCGGGACGACGGGCGAAACGTACATAGCGGACCTGCACAGTCAAGCTGCGCTAAGTTATAGCAATCATGCACCGTTTTGATCGCCGCTCTTTCCTCACGTGGCTTGCGACGTTGCCCGTTCTGCGCCGTGCGCGGAACGGCTCGACGCAGCAACCGTTCATCGAAGTGCGTCCCACCGCGCTGTTTCAACAACCCGACGGCCGCAAGAATCTCGTGCGCATCACCGTGTCGGGACTGGGTGCGCCCGCGGCACGCGCGCGGGTGACGGACCGGCGCGGCGCGCTGGTCGGCACGGCCGGACTGCTGCCGTCCGCGGACGGCGTGGCGCTCGGCGGCGAGGTGTGGGTGCCGCTCTCCGAGCCGTCCGATTTTCAGGTGGACGTCGACGTCGGCAAGGACCGCGCGGCCCGGCGACGCCTGCGACTCACGCCGCCGAAACGGTGGACGCTCTACTGGCTGGCGTCGATTCATACCGACGTCGGCTACACCGACATCCAGGAGAACGCCCTCGAGGTACATCGCAAGAATCTCGACGCGGCGCTCGCCTGGACGTCCACCCATCGCGACTTTCACTTCACCGCCGAATGCGCGTTGCAGGTGCTGTCGTACGTGGAGAATCGCTCGCCCGCGGCGGCCGACGCGCTGCTCCAGGCGATCCGCGATGGCAAGGTCGGCTGGCAGGCGCTGTTCGCCAACGTGCTCACGGGCTTGCTCGATCACGAAACATTCGCGCGGCTGGTGTGGCCGGCGGGAAAGCTCGCCCGCGAGCGCGGTCTGACGTTCTTCTCGGCCCAAATCACCGACGTCCCGGGCCAGACCCTCACGTTTCCCATGCTGCTCGCCGCGAGCGGCGTGAAGTATCTCGCGAGCGGACCCAACCCCGAGCGCGCGGTGCCGCTGCTGCCGCCGAGTGGCGGGAGCGAAGGCACCGCGTATCCGCAGCTCTACTACTGGGAAGGTCCCGACGGCAGCCGCGTCCTGCATTGGCGGGCGCACCACTACGGCGACGGCACGCGCTTTGGCTTTGACGTCGGTGCGGACGAAATGGGCCACCGGCTGTCCAGCTGGCTGCTCGATCAGCCGGCATTCCTGGCCCAGAACTGGCCATACGACACGGCGTTGCTGTACGGCGCCGATTGGCAGGACAACGCGCTTATGAAGGAAGCAATCGTCGCCAACGTCCAGGAATTCGGGCGCCGATTCCAGTGGCCGCGGATCGTGATGGGCCGGTCCGAGGACTTCTTCCGCGACGTCGAGCGCCGCTTCGGATCGAGGATTCCCGTCAGACGTGGCGACACGGGACTCTACTGGGAAGACGGTGCCGCATCGACGGCGGCGGAGCTTGCGTCCTACCGGTCGGCTCAGCTCGCGGCGCGCGCCGCGGAGATCGTGACGCTGTGGAATGCTCGCCTGGGCGTTCAAGACGCCGACACCGAGTCGCGTGCCGCCGTGTGGCGAGACCTGTTGCTCTTTGGTGAGCACACCTGGGGCGCCGCCGACAGTGTATCGGCGCCCACGTCCCGCCAGACCATTGCGCAGTGGGCTTACAAGAAGCGCTTCATCGACTCCGGCGCGGCGGCAGCGCGCGATGAGCTGGCCGACGGACTGCTGCGGCTCGGCCGCGCAACGCGCCCGGGCCGCGGCCGGCTGGTATTCAACGCGGGGACCTGGGAGCGTACCGACGTCGCGCGTGTTGCGGGAGGCTCGGGCAAGGCGTTGTCATATGACGGACGCGATCTGGCCTCGGTGGATCTCCCCGATGGCGATGCGCTGGTCCTCTTCCGTGACCTACCGCCGCTCGGCTACCTCGCGCTGACCGAAGCGGATCGCGACCCACGACCGCCCGCCGCGGACGGCGCAGCGCTCGACGCCAAAGCGGGGGGGGCGGGGGGGGCGGGGGGGGGATTCACCATCCAGATCGACCAGGCGAGCGGCGCGATCCGCTCACTCACCGGTCCGGACGGCAAGGAGCGCGTCAAGCCATCCACGTGGTCGGGCTTGAATCAGCTGGTCTACGCTCGCGGCGGCGAACACAGCGCCCTGTGGACGTCCGGCAATCGCGACGACCTCAAGAATCCGCCGCAGCTCGAGCTGACGCAGGCAAAGCTCATCAGCTGCCGCCGCGAGAAGCTCCCCGGCATCGGTGTGCGGCTCGTCGTCGAGCGCGCGCTCGACGGCTTCCCGGTCATCACCTCGACTGTCACGCTGTATGACGAGCTGCCCTGGGTCGACATCGAGAACCGCATCGTCAAAACGGCGACCACGGCGAAGGAAGCGCTCTACGTCGCCTTCCCGTTTGCGTTCCTGAAGCCTGCCGTCGACGTCGAAGTGCCGCTGGGCCGCATGGGCGTCGAGCGCGATCAGCAGCCCGGCAGCTGCCGCGACTGGTTCTGCCACACGCACTGGGTGTGGATCCACGAAGGCACCGACGGCGTGCTGTGGAGCGGGCCCGACACGCCGCTGTTCACGCTCAACGACCTGTTTCGCGGCGCCTGGCGCCGCAGCATCGTCCCCGACGGCACGCTGTTCGCCTACGCGATGAACAACTACTGGCACACGAACTACGCGGCGTCACAAGGCGGCGCGGCGACGTTCCGGTTCAGGGTTTCGCTGCTGGCACCCGGCGACGCGGCGGAGCCCGTGCGCCGCGGGTGGGCTGCGTGTGATCCTTTGTACGTCAGCGCGTCGTACAGCAACGCAACGCCGGGCCCGTTGATCGCGAAGGATCGGGCGCTGTTCTACGCGGATAAGGGCGTGATGATCGTCGGCGCCAAGGCGGCGGACGATGGCGACGGCGTCGTCGTCAAGCTGCTCGATGTCGCGGGACAGGCGCGTGCGGTCGGCGTGTGGCCCGCGGCGTATGCGTTCAAGCTCGCGCGCCGCACCAACCTCGTCGAACAAAACGGTGACGCGATTCCAGTCAGCGGCGACGGACGAGCTTCCGTCGACCTCGGCGCGTGGGGTGTCGCTGCCGCGCGGCTCTTTACACCCGGCGAGGCTCCCTGAGAGAGTTTGCGCCGAAGGATGTTCCACTAAAAGACGACGTCCGAACGCTCGGCGCGCTGGTCGGGGACGTGCTACGCGAGCAGTGTGGTGACGCGTTCTTCCAGCTGGTGGAGCGCGCCCGGCACGCCGCGATCGGCGGCGCCGACGACGAGCTGCATGCGCTGGTAAAGGGTCTGCCGCCGCGCGATGCCGAGACGCTGGTCCGCGCGTTCTCGACCTACTTCGAGGTCGTCAATCTCGCCGAGCGGATTCACCGCATCCGGCGCCGCCGCGACTACCTGCGCAGCGCCAGCGATCCGCAGGAGGGGAGCCTCGAGGCGACGGTCCTGCGGCTGGCGGCCGGCGGCGTCACGCCGGCCCAGATCGCCGCACTGCTGCAACGGCTGCGCGTGGAGCCGGTATTCACCGCCCACCCCACCGAGGCGACCCGGCGAACGCTGCTCGAAAAGGAGCAGGTGATCGGCCGGCTGCTCGTGGAGCGGCTCGATCCCTCTCGCACGCCCGATGAAGAGCGCGCCGCACTGGCGCAGATTCGCGAGGAAATCACCGGCGCGTGGCAGACCGATCCGCAGCCTTCCGCGCGCCCCTCCGTCATGGACGAGCTCGAGAATGTGCTCTTCTACCTGACGGACATCGTCTACCGCATCGTCCCGCCGTTCGCCGAGGAGCTCGAGCAGGCAGTGCACAAGGCGTACGACGTCCAGGTGCCCCCCCCCACGCGCCCGGTTTTGCGGTTTGGCTCCTGGGTCGGTGGGGACATGGACGGCAATCCCAACGTCGGGGCCGAGACGCTGCGCGAGGGGCTCGCTCGGCAGCGCGAGCTCGTGCTGGAGAACTATCGCCGGGAGGCGACGGAGCTGGCGCGCCGGCTGTCGCAATCGGGAGCCCTGACGGGCGTGAGCGACGCCGTGCGCGAGCGCGTCGCTGGCTATGGCGCCCGGTTCCCCCAGGCGCTGGCGGCGATCCCGGCGCGCTATCACGACATGCCGTACCGCGTGCTGTTTCGCCTGATCGCGGCGCGACTGGAGGCGACGCGGCGCGATACGCCGGATGGGTACCACGCTGCCGCCGAGCTCGAGCGTGATCTGGGGGTCGTCATCGCGAGTCTACGCGCGCACCGCGGCGAGCACGCGGGACTGTTCGGCGTGCAGCGGCTGCTGCGCCGTGTCGAGACGTTCGGGTTTCACCTGGCCACGACCGACGTGCGGCAACACTCGCATGTTCATCGCGCGGTGCTCGCGACGCTGCTCGGCGACCCGAACTGGGGCGACCGCCCCGCGGCCGACCGCCTCGCGCGGCTACGCCGGGTGCTCGAGCAGGGAGAAGGTCCGGCGGGATCCCCTGACGCCCAGGCGACGCGAACGCTCGATGTGTTCCAGGCGATCGCCGACTGCCGTGCGCGCTTTGGGCCGGACGCGGTTGGTCCTTACATCATCAGCATGACGGAGGGAGCGGACGACGTCCTGGCCGTCCTGCTGCTCGCCCGCTGGGGTGGCTTCGCGCGCGGGCACGCGCCGCTCGATGTCGTGCCGCTCTTCGAGACCATTGCCGATCTCGAGGACGGTGCCCACATCATCCGTACGCTGCTCGACGATCCCTACTACCAGGCGCACCTCGCGGCGCGCAGCATGCAGCAGATGGTGATGATCGGGTACTCCGACAGCAACAAGGATGCGGGGATCGGGCTGTCGCGCTGGGCGTTGTATCGGGCGCAGGCTGGGATCGTCACGACGACGGACCGGTCAGGCATCGATCTCACCTTCTTCCACGGCCGCGGCGGCACCGTCAGCCGCGGCGGCGGCAAGATCACCAGCGCCATTCTCAGCGCTCCGGCGGGCACGGTCCGGGGGCGCTTCCGGATGACGGAGCAGGGCGAGGCGATCAATGCGAAGTACGGGCTGCGCGGCATCGCCCTGCGCACGCTCGAGCAGACGGTGAGCGCCGTGGCGCTCGCGACTGCGCTACCCCGCCAGGCGGATGTGCGAGAGCCCGGTTGGACGACCATCATGAACGACATCGCCCGGGAGAGCCGGGACGCCTACCGCGCGCTCGTGTATGACGACCGGCGGTTCGTGGAGTACTTTCGGCAGGCGACGCCTATCGACGTCATCCAGCGCATGGAAATTGGCAGCCGTCCGGCCGTACGCCCCAGTGAGCCAGGTGGTGTAATCGAGCAGCTGCGCGCGATTCCGTTGGGGTCGGCGCTGGAAGACGCGACCGAGCGGTATGGCGCGGACGCGCTGAGCGAAATGCTCCGCGACTGGCCGTTTCTGCGGACACTGGTCGACGACGTGGAAATGGTGCTCGCCACGGCGGATCTCGCGATCGCGGCGCGCTACGCGCGGCTCGCCGGGGAACTCGGCGCATACTTCTTCCCCATTATTCGGGAGGAGTTCGATCGCACCGTAGCCCAGGTGCTCGCGCTGAAGGGCGAGCAGGCGCTGCTCGACTCCGACCCGGCGCTGCAGCGGTCGATTCTCTTGCGCAATCCGTACGTAGATCCGATGAGCCTGCTGCAGATCGATCTGCTGGAGCGGTGGCGCGCCGAGGGGCGGCCGGACAACGAAGTGTTCCGGGCGACGACACTCGGTGAGCTGCAGCGGACGGAGTGGGCCAGTCCCGCCCGCCGCCAGCGCACCGTCAAAGATGAAATGCGCGAGAACCTCATCTGCCTGCTCGAGAACGGCTCGCCAATGTTTCCGGGCATCGTGGGGTACGAAGAGACCGTCCTGCCGCAGCTCGTCAATGCGATTCTCTCGCGCCACAACTTCATTCTGCTCGGGCTCCGCGGCCAGGCGAAGAGCCGCATCCTGCGCCAGCTCGTCACGCTGCTCGACGAAGAGATCCCCATCATCGCGGGGAGCGAGGTCAATGACGATCCCTTCGATCCGATCTCGAAGTACGGCCGCGAGCTGATCGGCGAGCGGGGCGACGGCACGCCGATCGCCTGGCTGCCACGCGACGTGCGGTTCGTCGAAAAACTCGCCACGCCGGACGTGACGATCGCCGATATCATCGGCGACGTGGATCCGATCAAGGCGGCGCGCGGCGGGCATCTCCTGTCCGACGAGCTGACGATGCACTTCGGGCTGCTGCCGCGGGCCAATCGCGGCATCTTCGCGATCAACGAGCTGCCCGACCTCGCCGGCAAGATTCAGGTGGGCCTCTTCAACATCATGCAGGAAGGCGACGTCCAGATCAAAGGCTATCCCGTTCGACTGAACCTCGACGTGGCCCTGGTCTTCACGGCGAACCCGGAGGACTACACGGCTCGGGGAAAGATCATCACGCCGCTCAAGGACCGCATCGGCTCGGAAATCACGACGCATTATCCGCTGACTGTGGAGTTGGGGTCGGCCATTACGCAACAAGAGGCATGGGTAGACAGAAATGGCGGCCCGAGATCCATTCGTGTCCCCGATTTCATGGCGGAGCTGATCGAGCGGATCGCGTTCGAGGCGCGCGAGGACAAGCGCGTGGACCGCCGCAGCGGCGTGTCGCAGCGCCTGCCGATCAGCGTGCTCGACAACGTGCTGTCGAACGCCGAGCGCCGCACCATCGTGACGAAGGAGAAGCACGTCGTGCCGCGCATCTCCGACGTCTACGCCGCGTTGCCCGCGATCACCGGCAAGCTCGAGCTCGAGTACGAAGGCGAGCTGCAGGGCTCGGAAACGATCGCCAAAGACCTGATTCGGCGCGCGGCGGGCCGCACCTTCGAAGGCCGGGTGGGCGGCGCCAACGTGGACGACATCGTCCACTGGTTCGACGAAGGCGGCGCGCTCAAAGTGACGCCCGATGAACGCTCGGAGGCACTGCTCAAGGGCTTCACCGTCGTCCCCGGCCTGCTCGACCTGATCGACCAGGTCGGCCTGGCGGGAAAGAAGGATCCCGCCACGATGGTGTCGGCGTGTGAGCTGGTGCTGGAAGGGCTGGTTGCCGAGAAGCGCATCGCGCGCAGCGAAGAGCTCGGCTATGTGCGCGCGCGCTCGGAGCCAAAGCCACCATTTGGGAAGGGCCCGGCCGGGCCGGGAGCAGGACCCAACCTCTTCACCTGATCCCTTCCTCAATCTGGAGTCGCCATGGGCGAACTCGTCTTTGGGCTTGTACTCCTCGGCGTAGCCTTCTTCCTGCGACTTGGCGCGGCTACCGCCGAGCAGCAGCGTCTGCTCAACACGACCCTCACCCCCGAAGCGCTGACGCGCCAATACCTCGACGTGCTGCGCGACATGAAGTCCGGTAACAACCTCGTGATCCTGGTGCCGACGCAGGGCGGCATTCCGATCCTGAACATTGGAGATCTGCGACGAAATCTCCGCCAGCAGTAACCCCCGGCCTGAAGCCGCTCGTCACGATCACGCGGCAGTACGCGTCCGGCGGATCGGAGATCGCGCGCCTGATCGTCGAGCGTCTGGGGGGGGGATGGACGCTGATCGACAATGAGTTCGTCGATCAGGTGGCGCGCCTCGCGGGGTTGACGCATGACGAGGTGGCCCGGCGCGAGGAGCGCGCGCCCGGACTGCTCGAGCGCCTGGCGCGCACCCTCGCCGTCGCCTCACCCGAGATGTTCATCAGCACCGGAGAGACGCCGATCCCCCCGCCGGTCGAGACGGAGGAGGATACGCTGGTGACCATGACGGAGCGCGTGATCGCGGAAGCCGCCGCGGAAGGCCGGGTGGTGCTCGTCGGCCGCGGCGCGCAGGCGGTGCTGGCGACCCGTCCCAATGCGCTGCACGTCTACGTCATCGCGTCAAAGCCGTTCCGCAGGAAGGTCGCGGTCGAGCGTTTGGGAGTGGACCCGGCGAGCGTCGACAAGCTGCTCGACGAGACCGATCAGCACCGCGACGAGTACGTCAAGACGCACTACCGCCGCGACCGGCAGGACCTGACGCAGTACGATGTGGTGCTCAATGCTGAACGGCTGGGGTTTGAAGGTGCGGCAGCGGTGATCGTGGCGGAGATCAAGCGGCGGGGTTGGTAGGGGCACGACATGTCGTGCCCGTACATCACGTTTCCCGAATTTCCGGAACCACCCACGCAGCGATCATTACCGCGACAGCCACGATCGCCCCGCCCGCCGTGAGCGTCGCCGGCACGCCGACGTGCTCCGCGATGACCCCGAACAAAAACGCCCCGAACGGCGCCATCCCGACGAACACGAACGAGTAGAATCCCATGATGCGGCCCCGCAGGTGATCGGGGGCGGTCGTCTGCAGCAGCGTGTTCGAGATCGAGTTGTTGACGATCATGGCGCAGCCGGCGAGGGCCAGCAGCACCATCGCGAGCGCGAGTGAGCGCGAGGCGGCGAACAGCATCAGCAGCACGCCAAACGCGGTGCCGCCGACCAGCATGAGCCGTCCGCGCGCGCGCAGCCGTCCCGACGCGAGCGCGATCCCCAGCGCGCCGATCACCGCGCCGATCCCGATCGACGCCGTGAGCGCGCCGTAGCCCTCGGCGCCACGGTGCAGCACATCGCGCGCGAACACCGGCATCATCGCGATGTAGGGAAAGCCAAACACGCTCAGAATCGCGGTCAGGATCATCAATACGCGCGTTCGCCGCTCGGTCTTGAGGTAGCTGAGCACCTCGCGAAATCCGGTCCACGTCGAGGTTGGCTTCTCGGGCCGGGGATTGGGGGGCAGCCGCATCAGCAGCAGGCCGGCGATGACGGCGATGTAGCTCAGGCCGTTCAGGAAATAGCACCACGCGATGCCGAGGGCGCCGATCAGCAGCCCCGCGATCGCCGGGCCGATCACGCGCGCCCCGTTGAACAGCGACGAGTTCAGCGCGATCGCGTTCATCAGGTCGTCCTTGCCGACCATCTCGACGATGAACGACTGGCGCATCGGGATGTCGAACGCGCTGGCGATGCCGAGCAGGGTGGCGAGCAACAACACTTGCCATACCGCCACGACGTGCGTCCAGACGAGAATCGACACCGTGAACGCCTCGAGCATGAACGCCAGCTGCATGAAGACGATGACGCGGCGCTTGTCCACGCGATCGGCGACGACGCCCGCGTACAGGCTGAACAGCAGCACGCCCAGCGAGCTGAGCGCCGCCGTCAGTCCCACGTAGAAGGGGGAGTTGGTGAGGGTGAGAATCAGCCACCCCTCGCCCACGTTCTGCATCCAGGTGCCGATCAGGGAAATCCCCTGGCCGATGAAAAAGAGACGGAAGTTGCGGTGGGCGAAGGCACCCAATCCGTACCGTCGCGCGGCTTCGGTCATGGGACCGAAAGCTAGTCGCTGGCGGTAGAAACCTGTTCCACGATTCACGAGGATGCCGTCATGAACCGCATCTCCACATTTGCGAGCGCGGCGCTCCTGCTCTTCGCGGCGAGCGCGTGCTCAGATTCGCCTGTCACGCCTGCCCTCCAGCCCGCCCTGGTCCCGCGCGCCGACGGACTCTCCTGTACCGAAGCCGACGCTCAGCTGAGCTCCGGGGCGCTGTTCGAAGTCTGCGTGAGCCCCGCAACCTGGAACGGGGACATCGTGGTCTTCATTCCCGGTTATCACAATCCCGCAAGCGCTCCGGACCTGCCTGACGACCTCACCGAGTCGCCGATCTCGTTCCTGTTCATCCAGCTTGGCTATGCGTTCGCGACCACCAGCTTCCGCGGCAGCGGCCTGGTCGAGCCCGACACCTGGATCGGAGGGGACCTCCTCGAGCTGGTGGGGACGGCGAAGACCCTGCTCCACAACGCGACCGGCCGGAACACGCGCTTCGTCTACCAGACCGGCGGATCGCAAGGCGGGCTGGGCACCGTGATGGCCCTGGAACGCTACCCTGGCAGCTTCAGCGGCGGATTGGCCGCGTGCGGCCCCATCGGGGATTACCGCAAGCAGATCGACTACGTCGCCGACTTCCGGGTGGTCTTCGACTACACCTTTACGCCCGCGATCCCGGGATGGCCGGTGTGGGAGCAGCACCTGCCGACCGACCCCGGATTCATCGATCCGAGCACCTGGGGAGCGGCCGAGCAGAGCGCCGGCGCGGCGGTCGACGACCCCGCCAACGCCGCCCGGACTCAGCAGGTCCTGAACGTCACCCATGCCCCGATCGATCCGAACGATCCGCCCACGATCAAAGCAACCACGCTCGATCTCCTTTGGTACAGCTTCAACGGCACGAACGACGCGATGCTGAAACTGGGCGGCATGCCGTTCGGCAATGTCGGTCGGCTGTATAGCGGATCGTCCGACGACGTCGCGCTGAACACCGGGGTCGAGCGCTTCGAGGCGACGGCCGATCCGGCGCTCGTGGCGAAGCTGCAAACCTCCGGCAACCTGCGGCGACCGCTCGTGAGGATTCACACGACGGGCGACCCGATCGTGCCGATCTGGCACGAATCGCTGTACCGCAAGAAGCTGTCATTCTTGGGCAAGTTGCTGGACAATTCGATCACCATCGACCGGTACGGGCACTGCAACTTCACCGACGCCGAAGTCCTGGCCGCCTTTGCGGTGCTGGTCCTCAAGGTCACCGGTGTGAACCTGCTGGCCTCGAGCCGCGTCTTGCCGACGCCGCAGGCTCAGGCGGACTTCCTGCGCATCGCCCGGGAGAACGGAGCCAATCCCGTCGTGATGCGCTGATTGTCTCGGAGGAAGGCCTGCAGCGCCGCACCGATTCGGTCACCAGATTTGGGTGACAATGCAGTTGCGGTGCTCGGCCTTCCTCTTCGACCTGGACGGCGTGCTCGTCGATTCGCGCGCCGTGGTGGAGCGCGTGTGTCGCGAATGGGCGCGGCGCCACAGTCTCGATCCCGACAGAGTCCTGCGAATCGCCCACGGGCGCCGCACGCGCGACACGGTGAAGGCCGTGGCGCCCCATCTCGACATCGGCCGGGAGGTGGCGTGGCTGGACGCCGCCGAGCTCGCCGACGTCGAAGGCCTGCGTGAGGTGCCGGGCGTCCGCCAGTTCCTGGCGACCCTTCCGGCCGGCAGCTGGGCCGTCGTCACGTCCTGCGGGCGGGCCCTTGCCAGGCTGCGGCTGACGTCTGTCGGACTGCCGGTACCCGAGATCGTCGTGACCAGCGATGACGTGTCACACGGAAAGCCGGCACCGGACGGATATCAGCTCGGAGCGAAGCGTCTCGGTCAGGATACCGCGGCGTGCGTCGTGTTCGAGGACGCGCCCCCAGGCATCGCGGCAGGCAGGGCGGCCGGCGCCCCGGTGATCGCCCTGCGCACGACACACCCCGATGCGGATTTCAGCGGTGCCGCAGCGATAATCCCCGATTTCGCCGGCCTGCGTGCGCGTCGGGACCACGATGGTTACGTCGTTACGATCCGATGACGCTAGATTAGGAAGCGATGCGATCCACGACGTATAGCCGCTATGTCCCCGGCCTGCTCGAGACGCTCAACCTCCAGGCGCTGCTCGATCAGCTCGCCGATTTCCTGCTGCAATCGGGGTTCGCCGGCGGCCCCTACTCGCATCCCTTCTGGGGCGAATTCGGCGAGGAAGATCCCGACCGCTCGCTCGACGCGCTGCGCCAGGCCATCCTCCAGGCCCTCATGGATTCCGGGCAGCTCACGCCCGACATGCTCCACGTGCTGCGCGGCGACTCGACCGGCGACGCCCGCAAGGATGCCGAGCTCCAGAAACAACTCGCCGATCTGCTCGACCAGATCGTCCAGAAGCTGATCGACGAGGGGTACCTCAACCTGCAACAGGCGCCGAAGATGCCCGGTGCGCAGCAGCCGGTGCTCGGCCCCGGCGGCATGGCGAAAGAGGCGGCACAGCAGGTGCAGTTCAATCTCACCGACAAAGGCATCGATTTTCTCGGTTATCGCACGCTCAAGCACCTGCTGGGCAGCATCGGGAAATCGAGCTTCGGCGCGCACGACACGGAGCATCTGGCGACCGGCGTCGAGGCCGAGGCGGCGAGCAAGCGCTACGAGTACGGCGACACGCTCAATCTCGACGTCAACGCGACGCTGTCGCACGCGCTGAAGCGCGAAGGCCTCGGGGTGCCGATCAATCTCGAATACGACGACCTGATGGTGCATCAGGCCGAGTACCGCTCGTCATCGGCGACGGTGCTGATGCTCGACTGCTCGCATCGGCCAGCTGGCGCACGCGCAGGTCGGCCCGTACCACACGAATACGACCGAAGGCCTCAAGCTGGCGCGCCGCATCCTGATGGGACAGCGCAAGGACATGCGCCAGATCATCATGATCACCGACGGCAAACCGTCCGCCCTGACGCAGCCGGACGGGCGGATCTACGTGAACTCGATGGGCCTCGATCCGCACATCCTCCAGGCGACATATCGCGAAGTCGCTCTGTGCCGCCGCAGCGGCATCCTGATCAACACCTTCATGCTGGCGCGCGACCGCAGCCTGGTCGAGTTCGTGAAGAAAGTGTCGGCGATCTGCCGCGGGAAGGCGTATTTCACGAACACGATGACGCTCGGGCAGTTCATTTTGATGGATTTCATGCGGAGAAAAACCCGCCGCGTGTCGTGAGGCGTGCCCCCCCCCGGACCCGAGCAACTCGCCCGACAAGACATTGACCGCCAGCTCGCAGCGGCCGGGTGGGTCGTCCAAGACCCCGATGCCGCAGATCTCCACGCCGGCCGGGGTATCGCGGTGCGCGAGTTCCCCCTCGCCAAGGGCCACGGCAAAGCCGACTACCTCCTCTATGTAGATCGTAAAGCGGTCGGCGCCGTGGAGGCCAAGAAGGCCGGCACGACCCTGACCGCGGTCGAGATCCAAGCCGCGAAGTACAGCGAGGGACTGCCGGCCGGGCTTCCGGCGGCTCTCCGGCCGCTGCCCTTTCTTTATCAGGCCACCGGCGTCGAGACGCGGTTCACCAACCTGCTCGATCCCGACCCGCGCAGCCGCGAAGTATTCCACTTCCACCGGCCCGAGGTGTTCGCCGAGTGGCTCGCCGCCGAGCCGCTCTGGCTTCCGGCCCCTCAGGGGCGGGACGGCAAACCGTCCAGCCTGCGACTGCGGCTCCGCAACCTCCCGGCCGTAGCCGAGAGCGGGTTGTGGCCCGCGCAGCTCACCGCCGTGAGGAACCTCGAGAAGTCACTCGCCGAGGACCGGCCGCGGGCCCTCATCCAGATGGCGACGGGGAGCGGCAAGACGTTCACAGCGGTGACATCGATCTACCGGATGATCAAGCACGGCGGCGCCCAGCGTGTGCTGTTCCTGGTCGATCGCGCCAACCTCGGCCGGCAGGCGCTGAAGGAATTCCAGACCTACGTCACGCCCGACGACGGCCGCAAGTTCACCGAGCTGTACAACGTTCAGCGCCTGACGTCGAACCGCATCGATCCAGTGGCGCGCGTGTGCATCAGCACGATCCAGCGGCTGTACGCGATGCTGCAGGGCAAAGAGCTGGCCGAAGACGATGAGGAGCCGTCGCTGGCGTCGCTCGAGAGCCTGCACAAGGAGCCCCTGCCCGTCGCCTACAATCCCGCGATCCCGATCGAGACGTTCGACGTCGTGTTCGTGGACGAATGCCACCGCTCCATCTACACGCTATGGCGGCAGGTGCTCGAGTACTTCGACGCGTTCCAGATCGGCCTCACCGCCACGCCGTCCAAGCAGACGTTTGGATACTTCAACCAGAACCTGGTGATGGAGTACGGGCATGAGCAGGCGGTGGCGGACGGCGTAAACGTGGACTTCGACGTCTATCGCATCCGCACCCGGATTACCGAGCAGGGGTCGAAGGTCGAAGCCGGGCTGTGGGTGGACCGTCGCGACCGCGAGACCAGAAAGAAGCGCTGGGAGCAGCTCGACGATGATTTGGAGTACGACGCGGCCTCCCTGGACCGGGACGTCGTGGCGCCGGACCAGATCCGCACGGTCATCCGCGCGTTTCGGGACAAGCTGCCCGAGATCTTCCCCGGCCGCAGCGACGTGCCCAAGACGTTGATCTACGCCAAGGACGACGCGCACGCCGAGGACATCGTGTTGGCCGTCCGCGACGTGTTCGCCAAGGGGAACGACTTCGCGCAGAAGATCACCTACCGCACCGGCACCGCGAAGATCGCCGAGCAGGTGGTAGGCCCGGACGGCAAGGTCGTCGAAGTGTCGAAGTGGAAGTCCACCGGTGTGAAGCCCGAAGACCTGTTGTCCTCGTTCCGCAACTCCTACAACCCGCGCATCTCCGTGACCGTAGACATGATCGCCACGGGGACTGACATCAAGCCGCTCGAGGTGGTGATGTTCCTGCGCCAGGTGAAGAGCCGCAACCTGTTCGAGCAGATGAAGGGCCGTGGGGTGCGCGTCATCAACGACACTGACTTTCAGGTGGTCAGCGCCGGCGGGCAGACCAAGACTCGGTTCGTGATCGTGGACGCGGTAGGCGTGACGGAGCAGGAGCTGTCGGATAGCTATCCGCTGGAGCGGCGTCCAACGGTGTCGCTCGAAAAACTGTTCCAAGCGTTGTCATTCGGCAGCACCGACCCGGATGTCCTCTCGACCGTGGCGGGCAGGTTGGCGCGGCTAGACCGGCAACTGAGCGACGCCGAGCGGGCCGCTGTGGAGAAGACGGCGGGCCAGCCGCTCGGAGCGATCGTATCGGGCCTCGTGGCGGCGGTAGACCCCGACCGGCGGACCGACGCAGTTGTTGAGGACGCCGTTCGGCCCCTGACGCCCGCGGTGCGCCAACAGCTGCTCGACTTGAAGAAATCCAAAGAGCAGACCATCGACACGGTCAGCGTGGACGAAGTGCTCGAGGCGGGCTTCTCAGCCGCAGCCAAGGAACGGGCACAGTCGCTCGTGACGTCGTTCGAGACGTTCATCAAGGAGCACAAGGACGAGATCACGGCGCTTCAGGTGCTCTACTCGAAGCCTCATGGGCGCCGGCTCACGTTCGAGGACATCAAGGCGCTGGCCGAGACGATTCAGGCGCCGCCGCGGCAGTGGACGCCGGAGCGGTTGTGGTTGGCGTACGAGACGCTGTTCGCGAGCCGAGTGCGTGGGGCGCCGGCGCGGGTGCTGACGAACCTTGTGTCGCTCGTGCGCTTTGCGTTGACGCACGACGAGCTGGTGCCATTTCCGGACATCGTGGATCAGCGATACGATGCGTGGCTGGCGCAGCAAGAGCAGCAGGGCCGGCGGTTCACTGCCGAGCAGCGGCAGTGGCTCGAGGCCATTCGGGATCACGTGGCGGCGAATCTTGAGGTGCGGGCCGAGGACTTCGAGTACGCGCCGTTCGCGCAGCGGGGTGGGTTGGGAGCGGCACATCGGGTGTTCGGGAAAGACCTCAACCCGCTGCTTGAAGAGCTGACGGGAGTGCTTGCTGCGTGACGTCGGTAGATCGACTCCCAATCGGATGGATGGTTTCCACAATCGGGGACCTGTGTGAACGCCCGCAGTACGGTTGGACGACCCGGGCAGCGGGTCTGGGCGAGGGCCTCAAGCTTTTGCGGACAACCGATATCACGCGCGGGCCCATCGACTGGGAGACCGTTCCGGTCTGCGCGGAAGAACCACCGAGCCACGCGAAGTACCTGCTCTCGCCAGGCGACCTAGTGGTGTCGCGCGCCGGCTCTGTAGGGGTCAGTGCTCTCTTGGGTGTGGGGCCGCCAGCCGTGTTTGCCTCCTATCTGATTCGCTTCAGACCGAAGACCGGGATGAGTGCTCGCTATCTCGTCTGGTTCCTGCAGAGCTCGGCGTATTGGAACCAGATTAGCGCGAGCGCGGCCGGGATCGCCCTCCAGAACGTGAACGCGAAGAAGTTGTCGGCTGTCTCGCTCCCCGTTGCCCCGTATTCGGAGCAGGTGCGCATCGTCGCCGCCATCGAAGAGCACCTCTCGCGCCTCGACGACGCCGTGGCCGCGCTCGAGCACGTGCGCGCCGCCCTGCCCCGCTACCGGGCGGCGGTGCTGAAGGCGGCGTGTGAGGGGAGGCTGGTGGATGCTCCGGTGTCCGGTGCCTGGGGATCAACCACCATAGGAGCGCTCTGCGAAGTACAAGTAGGTGCCACGCCTAGTCGTGGGCGGTCGGAGTATTGGGGCGGAAGGATTCCTTGGGTGAGCAGCGGTGAGGTCGCGTTCTGCAGAATCCGGGCGACACGTGAGACGATCACCAGGGAGGGGCTCGAGTCAAGCTCAACCGAATTGCATCCTCCGGGGACCGTTTTGTTGGGCATGATCGGTGAGGGCAAGACCCGTGGCCAAGCGGCTATTCTCGACATCGAGGCATGCAACAACCAAAACTCGGCAGCCATTCGGGTACCACGTGATAAGCTGGTTTCAGAGTTCTTGTACTACTACCTAGCAAGCCAGTACTCGACCACCCGCCGAGCAGGCTCGGGAAACAACCAGCCAGCTCTGAACAAGAAACGGGTGCAAAGCATACCCCTGCCGCTCCCGCCCCTGGAGGACCAACACCGCATCGTCGCCGAGGTCGACCGCCGCCTCTCCCTCGCCGACGCCGCCGACCGCGCCGTCTCGGCTGGGCTCGGCAAAGCCAAGCGCCTGCGCCAGGCGATCCTGAAGCGCGCGTTCGAAGGGAAGCTCGTGCCGCAAGATCCGAACGACGAGCCGGCCCGCGTGCTGCTGGAGCGAATTCGCACGGCACGGGCGAACACGACGCCGCGTGATCGCAGGCAGGCGAAGCGACCGAGGGTCCGGAGATGAAGCCAGCGTCCAAGAGAGGCCGCTTGGCAAAGCATGCCGCTCGCGTGTGGAAAGTGCTCAGCGTCTACCAGCGGTACCGTAAGGTGCTCGACCAATGTCAGCCCTACCTCGCGACGAAGGCCCGCACCCCGGCGGCGCTGCGTACCGCGCCCTGACGAAGTCCCGCCGCCATGCTAGGTTAGACCGCCGCGGTGCCTGTGAGGCAACCAGGCCGCGTTTTTCGGGTACGTGTGGCGGCGGATTGGTGCTGAAAAGGAGGCGCCGATGCCCAACTACTACATCCGTCTGATCGGGCCAGGAAGTCGGGGGCGCCGCGTGGTGGGATCCCTCCTGCGTGACACCCTGGACGTGCTCGTGCGCGGATCGTCAGGCGCCGTGCGCCTGCGCTTCGAAGGCAAGAGCGGCGGGCCCGGACGTACTCCCCGTTGGGTCGGAGTCGCTGCCCAATTCGAGTTCCTGGGTCTGCGGGAGGGGTCGACGGTCATCGAGCTCGAAGCCCCTGCTTTTGGCGATGTAATCGAGAACCAGCTCGCACAAGAGGAGATGTTCGATGAGGTCCCGCGTGATGCGTCGGGACTCGGATTGTTCCGTGAGAGCCTCGAGGATGCCCTTGCCGGCACTATTGATAGCGACCATTTCGACCCGGAGCTCCTTGAGACGATCCAGGGATGGAGTGAAGTGCTTTCCCAAGGCATCAAGGAGATTGAGTTCGGCAACGCCACCGGCGCCGTGACACGAATCGCTCAGCCACAACTCGATACGGCTAAGCGCCTGCGGCGGGAGACCCCCCCCCCGCAGCGCGTGCGCGTCACCGGCTGGCTCGACGCGATTCGACACCATGACCGGATGTTCACGCTGAAGCTGGAGGATGGCACAACTCTGCGCGGCATCGCGGAAGGGGTGCAGCCCGAGACCCTCGGCGCGCTCTTCGGGAAAAAGGCCACGGTATCAGCGATGGCGGTTTTCCGCCCCTCTGGACGCGTCCTGCGCCTCGAGGCCGATCACATCGAGCATGGCGGCGAAGACTTCTCCCTGTGGTCCGCGGAACCGCAGCCGCTCGATCAACCGCTGGATGAACGCGCCCTGCGCCAGCCTCAGGGCCCGCGCTCAGGCCTCAACGCGATCATCGGGCAGTGGCCTGGTGATGAAACCGACGAAGAGATCTTTCGCGCACTCGAGGACCTGTCCTGATCCCCAGCGGTCGCCTCATCACCTTGGATACAAACGTGTTGGTCCACCTGGTTCGCGGGAAGGCTGCAGCCAAGTGGATCAATGAGGAGTTTGGCTTACCGCGGCGGCCGGATCGCCCGCTTTGTTCGGTGGTCTCCGTCGGAGAGGCGCTGCACCTAGCGGCCCGAAACAATTGGAGCGAAGCCAGGCGGGACAGGCTGAAGGAAGTGCTACGCAACTTGGTGGTCATACAGCTCGGGGCCCGCGGCGTCGTGGATTCATATGCGCGTCTCGGTGTCCACGCCGAAGGCGCGGGGCGTCGCATGGAGCAAAACGACTTGTGGATCGCCGCCACGGCCGCCGCGACCACTTCCATTCTGTTGACGACGGATATGGGTTTTGACGTCTTGCACCCCTCGCACCTGGAGCGCATCTACATCGACCCGAAATCCTTGCCTCGCGAATGACCGCCCCCTCCGCTGCCATCGTCCAGAAGCTCTGGAGCTACTGCAACGTCCTCCTCGACGGCGGGCTGACGTATCTCGACTACACCGAGCAGCTCACCTACCTGCTCTTTCTCAAGATGGCGCACGAGCGAACGCAGGAACCTTGGAATCAGCCATCAGCCGTTCCACCAGAGTTCTCGTGGCCCGCCCTCGCGAGCAAAGATGGTGACGCGCTCGAGGCACATTACCGCCATACCCTTGAGGCCCTGGGGAGACAGCCCGGAATGCTCGGCGTCATCTTCCGGAAAGCACAAAACAAGATCCAGGACCCCGCGATTCTCCGGCGTCTGGTCGTGGACCTGATCGGCAAAGAGACGTGGAGCTCGCTCGATGCCGACGTCAAAGGCGACGCCTACGAAGGCCTGCTCGAGCGTACCGCCCAGGAAGGCGCCCGCGGGGCAGGCCAGTACTTCACCCCTCGGCCACTCATCCGCGCGATCGTGGACGTCATGCGACCCGCGCCTGGCCAGACGATCGGCGATCCTGCATGCGGCACGGGTGGCTTCCTCCTCATCGCGCACGACTACGTCGCCAACAACTATCCGAACAAGTCGCGGGATGAGCTGCGACACTTGAAGCTCGAAGCACTCCACGGCGTCGAGATCACCGAAAGCGTCGCTCGGCTCTGCGCTATGAACCTCATGTTGCACGGCATCGGACCCACGGACGGCGAAGTCGAGCCGCCAGTGAGGATCGACGACAGCCTCCGGGCCGATCCAGGGACGCGCTTCGATCTCGTGCTTACGAATCCGCCATTCGGTAAGAAATCGAGCATTCGCGTGATTAACGAACAGGGCGAGGAGGAGCGCGAGGCACTGACGGTGGTGCGGGACGACTTCTGGGCCTCGACCTCCAACAAGCAACTCAACTTCGTGCAGCATGTGCGCACGCTGCTCAAGATCAACGGCCGCGCCGCGGTTGTCGTCCCCGATAACGTGTTGTTCGAAGGTGGGGCGGGAGAAACGGTCCGCCGGAAGCTACTCGCCGAGTGCGACGTTCACACACTGCTCCGGCTGCCGACGGGCGTATTCTACGCGCAAGGCGTTAAGGCCAACGTGCTGTTCTTCGACAAGAAGCCGGGCGTGGAAACGCCTTGGACCAAGCAAGTCTGGATATACGACCTCCGTACCAACAAACACTTCACGCTGAAGACAAATCCACTCGGCCGATCAGATCTCAACGATTTCGTGGCCTGCTTTAAGCCCGAAAACCGAGTACAGCGCGTCGCCGCGGAGCGGTGGCGTCCCTTCAGCTATGAAGAGATCGTCGCACGCGACAAAGCCAGCCTGGACATCTTCTGGCTCAAAGACCAGGATCTCGAGGACCTTGAATCACTCCCCGAGCCCGACGTGCTGGCGGAGGAAATCGCTGAAGACCTCCGGGCGGCGCTGGAACAATTCAACGCCCTAGCCGAAGGACTCGAGAAGAAAACGACCTAGCCTCGGCGGGCTCGACAACAGCGAGAACGGGATGCGTTGACACGATGAGGCTCGGAATTCATTTGAATTTCATGAGAAGGAAAACCCGGCGCGTGTCATGACCGACGCTGCTCACCAGACGAGGGCGATTCTCGCTGCGTATCAGCAGGTCATGACGGCATCCTGGCCCGGCCTGCATCCGGAGATGGCCGGACGGGCCGCGGGTTGGGAGTCAGCAACGGCAGATGCGTTGCAGGACGAGCTGCGAGGCTACCTGCGCATCGCATCGAAGCCGGACTGTGGTGTTCGCGTCTTCTGGAAGCTCACGCCCGATTACAAGTTCGGCGGCTGTAACGAGCATTTTGCGCGCGACGCCGGCATGACCGTCACGGAGCTGGTGGGCCGCGACGATTTCGACCGCAGCCTGCCATGGGTGTTTCAGGCCGCGAAGTACCGCGCCGACGACGAGGCCATCGTCGGATCGGGTCACGCGAAGCTCGACATCATCGAGCGCCAAAAAGGCGCGTCGGGGGCGATCACCTGGGTGCGCGTCGGCAAGGCGCCGATCCGCACCCCGACCGGTGTGATCGGGGTCCTCGGGATGTATGAAGTCCTCGACGTTGAGACGGGCCGGCGGCTGTTCGCCAAACAGAGCGGGCGCGTTCGCTGAGCAAGCAAGATTATGACGTTTGGGGCGCCCGGCTGGAACCGCAAAACCCTTTTTCAGTATGATGCATTCCCAACCTCTGGATCGGCCTCATGCACGTGCGCCGTCTGATCTTCACGCTGTCTTTCGTCGCTCTCGCCTGTTCGTCAGATAGACTCGGCCCGGTACCGCCAGGCACGTTCGAATCCGTGAGCGGCGGTTTTCTCTACACCTGCGGCGTCTTGAGCGAGACCGCCACCGGCTACTGCTGGGGAGACAATGCGGTCGGCCAGGGCGGCAACGGCGTCATGAGCACCATCGATTCTTTCCCGAAGCCGGTCTCGGGGTTGGTGCTATTCACGCAGATCGACGCCGGCCAGGGACATACCTGCGGCCTCGTGCCTGGCGGCGCCGCGTACTGTTGGGGCGTCAGTGAGGACGGCGCCTTGGGAAACGACACGACGACCCAGAGCGCCGTTCCGATTCCGGTGGCCGGCGGACTCACGTTCAAAGAAATCTCCGCCGGCTTCAATTCCACGTGCGCGCTGACCCTCGCGGGCGTCGCGTACTGTTGGGGCGCGAACGATTTCGGCCAGCTCGGCCGTGACGGCACGAGCTCGCAGACGCCCGTCGCGGTTGCAACCAATCTGGTGTTCACGACAATCGCGGTGGGACAGTATTACGCGTGCGCGATCGCGGTCGGCGGCGACGCCTATTGCTGGGGCTACAACCAGTGGGGCAACCTGGGCACGCTCGACACGACCGCGCACGCCGGCCCGAGGCTCGTCGCGGGCGCCCTGCATTTCAAGGCAATCGATGCCGCCAGCTATCACACGTGCGCCATCACGACGATGGCCGCCGCCTACTGCTGGGGCAGTGGGCAATACGGTCTGCTCGGCAACGGATCGACCGACGATCATCCCACGCCGACGCTCGTGAGCGGAAGCCACGCATTCGCTTCGATCAGCCTGGGGATCAATCATTCCTGCGGGCGCGATGTCGACGGGCGACTGTTCTGTTGGGGCTCGAACGGCGCCAAGCAGCTCGCCGCTACCACGACCGAGACGTGCCGGTTCGGCCCCCAACCCACGGACACGTGGCCCTGCACCAGCACTCCGGTGGCAACAGCATCCGGGCACTTCTACCGCGCGTTGAGCGCAGGCGCCTTTCATACCTGCGCCGTGGAGTTTGGAGGAGGCGCGTATTGCTGGGGCGCCAACGATCGCGGACAGGTCGGCAACGGCTCGACGGGAAGTCCGGTCGCTGCCGTTACGCGCGTCCCAGACCCACCGCAGATCTCTAACGGCCCCTAACGGGGCGCCTGCGTCACTCCTCATCGGCGGCGCGCAAGGCCGCCTGCTGAACCTCGTCGGCGTTCACTGCGGTGAGCGTCCTCTAAGATACCGTATAGATTCCAACGCGTGAGCGAATTCGTTTTCGGCACCCATAACGCCGCCTTCGTACAGGCGATGTACGAGGACTACCTGCGCGACCCGTCCTCCGTCGGGCAGGAGTGGCGGGAGCTGTTCGATAACGGGAAGCTCGCCGAGCTACCGGTGATCCCGACCGATCGGTCGGAGGTTCGGGACGAGGGACGCGGGACGGGGGACGGGTCGACCGCGGAGGCCGCTGCGGCACCGCGCAGTACCCGTCCCTCGTCCCCCGTCCCCCCTCCCCATGGGGCAACGCCGATAACGGGCCCCGCCGCCCGGCTAGTCGCAAACATGACCGATTCGCTGACCGTCCCGACGGCCACGTCGTTCCGGGACATCAGCGCCACGACCCTCGACGCGCGGCGCAAGGCGCTCAACGCTCAACTCGCCGCCAGCGGGAAGAAGATCTCGTTCACGCACTTGATCGGATATGCGATCGTCCAGGCCGCCAAACGCTTCCCGGTGATGACCCACGCGTTCCATGACATCGAGGGCAAGCCCCACCGCGTCGATCCGGGGGCCATCGGGCTCGGCCTCGCCGTCGACGTCGAGAAGAAAGACGGCAGCCACGCCCTGGTCGTCCCGGTGATCAAGCACGCGGAAACGATGGATTTCGCGGCCTTCCATGCCGCCTACGAGACGTTGGTCGAAAAGGCGCGCGCCAACCGCCTGCTGCCCGACGATTTCGCCGGCGGCACGATGCAGCTCACCAATCCCGGTACGCTCGGCACCGTCGCCTCGGTCCCCCGCCTGATGAAGGGGCAGGGATCGATCATCGCGACCGGGACCATCCGCGATGTCGCGGGCGCGAAGATCATCACGATCACGAGCACGTACGACCATCGCATCATCCAGGGCGCGGAATCAGGGATGTTCCTGCGCACCCTCGATTCTCTTTTGCAAGGCGAAGAACGGTTTTATGAGGGAGTGACGGAGAGCCTGGCTAACCCGGGAAGCGGGATGCGAGATGCGGGAAGCGTAACTGTGCTCGCGCCGGCCCCGGCACCAAGTACGTCGCCGCAGCTTATGCGCTGGTCCGCGCCCATCGAAACTTCGGACATTTGGCGGCAAGGCTCGATCCGCTAGGCAGCGAGCCGCCGGGCGATCCGTCGCTCGATATCGGCCGCCTCGGCCTCACGCCCGAGATCATGGCGCGGATTCCCGCCGAGGTGCTGCGCATCTATTGCCCCGGCCCCCCAACGACGCTGGCCGAAGCGCTGCCGGCGCTGCGCGCGACTTACTGCGGCACGATCGCGTATGAAGTCGAGCACATCGGCAGCCATCAGGAGCGCCTGTGGCTGCGCCAGGTGATCGAGTCGGGCGAGCATCGCCGTCCCCTTTCGCCCGAGGGAAAGAAACAGCTGCTCGCCCGGCTCACGGCGGTCGAGGCGCTCGAACGCTTCCTTCATAAGGCGTATCTCGGCCAAAAACGGTTTTCGATCGAGGGCCTCGATATGACCGTCCCGATGCTCGATTTCACGATCGAGCTCGCCGGGGCGCACGGCACCCGCAAGGCAACGATCGGGATGGCGCACCGCGGGCGGCTCAACGTGCTCGCCCATGTGGTGAACGTTCCGTATCAAACGATCCTCGCGGAGTTCGAGGGAGGCCGCCGCGAGGAGACGGCAGAATCGGAAGGGTGGAACGCCGGCACCGGTGATGTGAAATACCATCACGGCGCCGAAGGCGTGTATCGCACCACGACCGGCCAGGACGTCGCGGTCACGTTGTCGCCCAACCCCAGCCACCTCGAGTCCGTCAACCCGGTCGTGGAGGGCCGCGCCCGCGCCGATCAGACCAACCGCACCACCCCGGACGCGCAGCATGACGTCAACATTTCGTTGCCGGTGCTGCTCCATGGTGACGCAGCGTTCGCGGGACAGGGCGTAGTGGCGGAGACCTTCAACCTCGCGCGGCTGAAGGGCTACACGACCGGCGGGACGATTCATGTGATTCTCAACAACCAGATCGGCTTCACGACCGATCCCAAGGAAGGTCGTTCCACCGATTACTCCAGCGACCTGGCCAAGGGTTTTGACGCGCCGATCATCCACGTGAATGCCGATGACGCCGAGGCGTGTCTCGCGGCGGTCCGGCTCGCGATGATGTACCGCGAGAAATTCCACGGTGACGTCGTCATCGACCTGGTCGGCTACCGCCGCTACGGCCACAACGAGGCCGACGAGCCGGCCTACACGCAGCCGCTGATGTACGAGCGCATCAAACAGACACCGTCGGTCCGGCAGAAATACGCGGCGCAGCTGGCCGCCGAGGGCGTGGTGGATGCCGCGCAGGCCGACGCCGACGCGGCAGCCGCCTATCAGCGGCTGGCGGCTACACAGCAGGCGGTGAAGTCGGGCAGTGCTCAACGCACCGAAGACACGCACCGCATCACGCGGCAGACCACGCCGGAGCCGGCGACCGCCGTCGCGGCGAACGTGCTGACCAAGCTGAACGGCGAGCTGCTCGCGGTACCGGACGGCTTCACCGTGCATCCCAAGCTGCAGAAACAGCTGGAGCGGCGCCGTGACGCGCTGAGAGGAGCGGATGGGGCGGGCATCGAGTGGGCACACGCCGAATCACTCGCCTTCGCGTCGTTGCTGGTCGAAGGGACGCCGATCCGGCTCACGGGTCAGGACACCGAGCGCGGCACGTTCAGCCAACGGCATCTCGTGCTGCACGACGTGAACACGGGCAACCGCCACACGCCGATTCAGCATCTTCCCGAGGCACGCGTGCCGTTCGAGCTGTATAACAGCCCGCTATCGGAGTACGCGTGTCTGGGCTTCGAGTACGGATATGCCGTGGAGGCGCAGAACGCGCTGGTGCTGTGGGAAGCGCAGTTCGGCGATTTCGCGAACGGCGCCGAGGTCGTGATCGATCAGTTCCTGATCGCCGGGCTCGCCAAATGGGAAGAGACGTCGCGGCTCACGCTGCTGCTGCCCCACGGCTACGAGGGCCAGGGGCCGGAGCACTCGAGCGCGCGTCTGGAGCGTTTCCTTGCCCTGGGCGCCGAAGGCAACATCCGCGTCGCCAACTGCACGACGCCGGCGCAGTACTTCCATCTGCTGCGGCGCCAGGCGCTACACACCGAGGTCCGGCCGCTCGTCGTCATGACGCCCAAGAGCCTGTTGCGGCTGCCCGCCGCGATGTCGCAGCTCGACGATCTCGTGCTGGGGAAATTCCGTTCGGTGCTGTGGGATCGCGACCGGACGTGGCCCGAGAAGGTGACCCGGCTGCTGCTGTGCAGCGGCAAGATCTACTACGACATCGTCGCCGCGTCGCGCCGCGCGGAGACGCCACACGTCAAGATCGGCCGGGTGGAGCTGCTCTATCCGTTCCCGGGCGCGGAGATCGGCGAGTACGCCCGGCGCTATCCGAATCTGAAGGAAGTCGTGTGGGTCCAGGAGGAGCCGCGCAACATGGGGGCGCGCAAGTTCGTGCTTCCCAAGATTCGGGACGCGTTGGCCCAGTCGATCACCATCCTCGACGTCTCGCGCCCCGAGCGGTCGAGCCCCGCCGAGGGTTATCCTGCCGCGCACAAAGCCGAGCAGGAGCGGATCGTCGCCGCGGCATACGGAGAGTCGTAACATCCCTCACCCCGTTCTCCGCTACGTCGTACTTGGTTTGGTGGCGATCGCAGCGCTCGCAGCACTCGGCTCCTGGCTCGTCCGCACCAGGCGCGTCTCGCCGTTCGGCGTCCTCGGCCGCACGCTCCGCGCGACCACCGATCCGATCGTGAAGCCCGTCGAGCGCCGCCTGGTGCGCATGGGCGGCAATCCGGTGCACGCCGGCGGCTGGCTCGTCGTGCTCACGGCGATTGGCGGCATCGTGTTGCTGTCGCTGGTCGGCTGGGCGATGGCGACGTTTCAGACGGCCCATGCCGCCGCGAGCCGCGGTCCAGGGGCGACGGCGGGGCTGATCATCGACCTCCTCTACAAGATCCTGTTCGCCGCGCTCGTCGTCCGGGTGATCGCCGCATGGTTCGGGATGTTCCGCTACTCGCGCTGGATGCGGCCGGCTTACATTCTGACCGACTGGATCGTCGGGCCGATTCGCCGCGTGGTCCCGCCGATCGGCTCCTTCGATCTGAGCCCGGTGGTCGCCATGTTTGCGCTCAGCCTGTTACGCCAGATCCTGCTCTCCATCGTCGGTAGTTGACCGCGCGACTCGTGCTCCACATCGTGCCGCGGGCCGCGACGACGGCCGTGGCCGGCCGGCACGGCGACGCATTGAAGATCCACATCGCTGCAGCCCCGGTGGATGGCGCCGCGAATGAGGAGCTCATCCGGTTTCTCGCCGAGCGGCTGAGAATCCGGCGCAGCGCGATCGCGATCACGGCGGGGGCATCGAGCAGGCGCAAGAACGTGGCAATCAGCGGCATGGAAACGGCGACGGCGCTTCGCATCCTGGAGGGCGGATGAAACTGCTAAAATCGCTGGTCAGCTTCGTCGTCGGGACGATTGCCGGCGCGATCGGCAGCAAATTGTTCGGCCCGTTCGGCGCGATACTCGGGTTTATTGCCGGAGGCGTCGCTGCGTGGTGGGTGGTGCAGCGGATTGGGATTCTCGAATGAACGTCTCTATCCGTGCGCTGAAGCGCCGGCTCGGCCAAATCGGGCGTCCTTAAGGACGCGTGTCGTTGCCGAGCCGGCCCTTTAGGGCACGGTTCATTTGATTTGCGCGATCCGGTCCTTGATGCGCTCCTGCATGTCAGGGAATGCGGTCGCGAGCTGCTCCAGCACGGTGCGCGCGGAATCGGCCTTCCCGAGCCCCACGTACGCATCGGCCCTGAGGAAACCCACGCGGAGCCGCAGCCGGCGATCGTCCGTTGCGACGCTGACCTGTGCGAGCGCCGTCAACGCCGCCTGGCCGTCGTTCTTGTCGCGCACCAATGATTCGATCACCAGCAGCCGCACGTTTGTGTCGCCGGGGAATCGCCGCGCCAGCTCGCCAAACAGCTCTGCGGCGCGCGCCGAGTCATGCCGCGCCCGCGCTTGCTGCGCCGCCTGATACAGACCGGCGAGGTACAGCCGGCTGACGTCCGCGCTGTCACCCGAACGCGTTCCGACCCCGCCCGCGTAGCGGTACACGATGTCGCCGCCGTGCTCGGCGGCCTCGAACAACGGAAAGAATCCGATGAGTCCGACAATCGCCGATCCCCACAACGCGCCGCGGGCCTTGTCGAGGCGGCCTCGCCGCGCCAGGACCAGCGCCGCAATCTCGATCGCGCCGACAATGAGAAAGATGTTACGGGTGCGCTCGCCCCACTCTTCGTGCTCGCCGACTGCGTTCCTGGCACCGGGAATGCGCTCCACGGGCCCGTGCGCATCGGTCCCCGAATGCACCGCGAGGAGCGCCGCTACTGCACCGGCAAGGATCAGGGTCGCCGCCGCGGGTCCGGTAAAAGGCGCGCGGCCGGTGAGATAGATCCAGCGGAAAATCACGCCGACGACGAGCAGCGCGATGGCGAAGTGGACGATGATGGGGTGATACGCGGCGAGATTCGGCATGCGCAAAAGATCAATGATCAATGATCATTGATCAATGACCAATGATCGTTGATCATTCGCCCGCAGGGCGCCGCTAGCGGGGCCGCACAGCGTCGCGCAAGATGTCGTCGACCGCGAACTTGATGAATTCTGTTCGCTTGTCGAGCCGACGCTGCGTTTCCGCCCGAACGTCGCTCAAGCGCCGCTCGATATCCTTGATCTCGAAAAGACGCAGCTGATTCTCATAATCAAAATGCGCCCCGATCACCTTCTCGAGCTGACTCCGGATGCCATCGCGCTGGGTCTCGTTCGCACTGCGGTACGCGCGCTGGAGCGTGCGCGCCATTGCCTCGAGGCCAAACATCTGCGTGACGAGCCCGGCGCGTACGCTGTCGCGCCGCGCTAGGCTCTGGACCACGTCGAACTGTACGGTGAGCTGCGCGACTTCTCCCCAGTATGCGTCCGGGTCACTGGCTTTCAACTGCTCCAGCAGGGCGAGGCTCGATTCCTCCGGCCCTTGACCCCGTTGCACTGAAATCACATGCAGGAACGCGCGGGCGGCAGCTTCGGCCTCGCGGGGCCGCTCCTGCATGATGCGCTGTACCTGCATCTGCATCGCCTGAGGGTTGGGCATCGGATCCTGCGCGCCCGCCCGCGCAGCGATCGCGAGGACGAATGCGAGAATGACCGCGACACTACGGGCGAGCATAAGGCAACTCCTTTTCCAGTCGTGTGAGTTGGGAATCGATCGCAATCATGGGCCGTCCGCCGGCGATGTATCCGGCCGTGACGGACCACTCGAGCTGCGCCGGCCAGCCGTTCGGGACCTGGTCGCTCGAGCGCCGGACCGTCAGCAGAATCGCGGCGAGCACCGCCGCCGCTGCCAGCGCTCCCGCCGCCCAGCGCGCCATGCGCCGGGGCGGCCGTGCGAGCGCCCATTCGGCGGCGACGCGTGCGCGATCCATGTCCGCGAGCTGGGCGTGGCAGGCGGCGCAGCCGGCGACATGCGCTTGCACGTCGGCTGCTCCCGGCGGCGGCAATTCTCCGTACGCAAACAGGAGCAGCTCGTCCGCGCCGGGATGATTGTCAGTCACGATGGTCATCGCTCGATCCTCACCTGTAATCATCGATGGCTATGGCGATTTTCGTTAAGGCGGCCCGCATTTGACCTAGAACCGTTCCCAAGGGCCGGCCTAACCGCTCGGCGATCTCGCGAAACGTCAATCCCACTTGGTGCCGCAGCTCGACAACCTCGCGCTGCGGCCTGGGCAGGGCGGCGACTGCCTGACGGATCGCACTCGTCAGCTCGAGCTCAAGAACGCGCTCATCCGCCGCCGCGACGACGGCCTGCTGGTCGGCGGGGGCGCGGCGACGCACCAGCTCGCGCCGCAGATGATCCCGCCACACGTTCGCCGCCGTGCGAAACAGATAGCCAGGCACGTTGCGACCCACATCCAGTCGCCGCTCCGCGCGCACCAGCCGGAGCGCGACTTCCTGCATCAGGTCCTCGGTCAGATCGGCATCGCCGCAGCGCGCGCGCAGGTAGCCGCGCAACGCCGCGGCGTGCTCGTCGAGCAGTTGCTCGACCGCCGGCATGCTAGATGCCGCCGAAGACGTTCCCAATGGGACCGAAGAGGCCATGAATAAACTGGAACACTCCGTCCACAGCGTGCATCAGTTGGCCAAGCATGTCCAGCACCGGACCTGCGGGCAGGAGGTTGCCGTCGCGATCCGTGAATGAAAGCTGATCGGGAGGGGATCCCTGCACCGTCGCCAGTACCTGCTCATTGCCTCGGATCGTGGCGTTGATCGTCACGATGGCGGAATCCGACGTCACCGGCGTCACGGTGAACAAGCCCTGAAATCGAACGCTCTGTCCCGGCGGCCGGATCGTGAAGTCGATCGACGTGGCACCGCTGCCCGATGTGAAGGTGGATCGCTCGTGCAACTCGATTTGGGCGTCAGCCTCGAGCACGTTGATCTCCGCATCCGCCGCGGTCGTGACGGCGCTGGCGCTACTCGTTGCGGCAACGGCCACGGCAAAATCGAGCGCGCCGCTCATCGCGCCGTGCGCCGCCGCCGTGAATCCGTTGGGCGCCGGAGTAACCGCGATTACGTAATCGACGCACGTGACGGCGCCCGCCACGTCGTGCACGATGATGTGGAGTCTGGCGCTGGTCTCCGTGCTTTCGTCGCGCAGGTCGGCATACCCAACTTCGACGAGTGGATACGCGATCTGCCCGCCGTCGGTCACGGCATACAGCACGTATCGTACGCCGTCGTCCGGTCCGCCCGTTGAGGCGGCGCGGTAATAGGCGCTCGAGGCCGAGTCCCACCGGAATACAGCGCCGCGCAGCGTATCGGGGATGAGGCTGATCGTCGACGCGCCGGCGCTCAGCACCGGAGCCAGCTCGCGCAGCCGCAGCGCGCGTCGTGCGCTGGAGGTATACGGCGATGTCGCGGCGATTAGCGATTGGGTCGGGCCGAGGCCGGGGGCAAACAACGTGAAGCTGCGAACTGCGGGAACACCGAGCGCGTGCCGCACGGCGCTGAGGCTCGCGCTCGCGGCGACCGGGTCAATGGGGGGGGCGCTGCGCGGCGCGGACGTCTCGGCACATGCCGCGACCGCGATTAGCGCGGCGAGTGAAATGGACCGCATGGCTTGCCTCCGGGAGTACGGGGATAGGCGCGATTCTCCTACCTAGTACGTGCCGGGACGGCGATTATTGCCCCCGGGGGCGGGTGTCACTAGGTTCAAAGCAGACAACGGTTTTCGTGGCGATTTGCGGCGTATTGCGGCCACGTTAAACAACCGCTAAAAAGCCGAGGTAACTCCTGCCGACATTTCGCGATCTCCTTGCTGACGGCCGTGTCCACGTCTTCGACGGGGCCATGGGCACGATGCTGTACGCCAAAGGCTTCTTCCTCAACGTCTGCTACGACGAGCTCAACCTCAAGCAGCCGCGGCTGGTGCAGGAAGTGCACGCGGAATACGTGCGGGCGGGCGCGGAGATCCTCGAGACCAACACCTTCGGCGCCAATCCGCTCAAGCTCAACAGCTACGGCCTGGCGGACGAGACCGAGAAGATCAACCGCACCGCCGCCGAGCTGGCGCGGGCGGCGGCGGGTGGCAAGGCCAGTGTCGTTGGCGCCATCGGGCCGCTGGGCATCCGCATCGAGCCCTTCGGCCCCACGTCACAAGCCGAAGCCGAAGCATTGTTC
>WNFU01001870.1_pt1 | contig 40312 bp, 41 predicted proteins | sample 5400121 | NCBI WGS metagenome assembly WNFU01 (sample SAMN13153360, study PRJNA577476) | soil metagenome | isolation source: 100 cm soil or saprolite under grassland replicate 1 | place: USA:California | collected 2016-06-15
ACGCACGCCGGAACACGAGTACGTCCTCGTGGGCGATCACCTGCAGCGGCCGCCCTGCGCGGCGCGCGCGGCGGACCTGGTCGAGGGCGAAGAACGACGCCCTGGGAACAAGACGGTCCTCACGAAGCCCGGCCAGGAGGGCGATGTTGCGTTCGTAGGGGTCGAGGCCTGCAGCGTCACCGCACCGAAGAACGGCCGCCGGGAGGTCCACCAGTTCTCCGGAGCGGCGGTAGGGCCGTGCGGTCACGACGGCGACGCCGTCCGGGCGGAGCAGATCTCTGCACGCCGCGAGGATCGAGGCGAACGCGGAGAGCAGGCGGGCCAGAGGTTGATGGGCCAGGTTCGTCCGGTCCTTCGAATACCGGTCGTGCGACTTGATGACGCCGCGGCCCGGAACGGGCGTGGCCTGCCCGTGCACCGACGCCCCGTAGGGCGGAGAGGTGAGGACCATGCCGACTGTCCCGCGGACCTCGCGGTCGACCAGCTCCGACAGGCGAAGGGCGTCCCCAGTAATGACTTCGCCCAGCCCGGCTGCGCCCTGCGCCGCTGCGAACTCGAGGTTCACCCGGGCGATGTCGGCCCATACAGGCTCGTACTCCACCCCCACGGCGTGGCGACCGAGATGGATGGCCTCGACGAGCGTCGTCCCCACGCCGCACATGGGATCGAGGACAAGGTCGCCCGGAGAGGTGTACGCGCTGATCGCTGCACGGGCGATTGCAGGGAGCATCCTCCCGGGATGGTTCGCGGACTCCCGAACGTAACGGCCGGCGCGCTGCTGGCGAACGTGCGTCTGGGCCGTCGCCCACACCGATAGCGGCAGCTCCAGGGTCATCGGCTCTCCTTCGGCTTGGCGAAGACGCACACGTCCTCGTGCACGACGAGGTGGGCCGGCTCGCCCCGCGCGCGGGCCCGGCGGGTCTGAGTGAGCTGCCAGAACGACGGCCGACCGAGCAGCCGCCCGTCACCGATCGCGGCCAGTAGTGCGACGACGTGCTTGATGAACCGCCAGACCGCCGCAATGAAGTTGCGGAGGTCCAATCCGTGCCCCCGGGAGGACTCGAACCTCCGACACCTGGTTTAGGAAACCAGTGCTCTATCCCCTGAGCTACGAGGGCGAGGGCGGGGATGCCGAAAACGTGGCAGAAACCGCGCTGACCTGCATCAACAGCCCTTTCGGGGTTCCAGTCTACCGGGCGGAACGGGGCGGCTGAGTGGGCACGAAGTACGGCGAGGGTGCAGCAACCGGCGGGAGCGCGTTGAGCGGACGTCTCGGGAAGGGTCACACTTCCAACGTGGATCGAGAGATCAGGTATGCGAGGAGCGGGCCGCTCTTCATCGCCTATCAGATCCTGGGCCAGGGTCCTCCCGACCTCGTCGTGGCGCCGGGCTACATGTCCAACCTCGAACAGAACTGGGAGTGGCCAGCCTACGCCCGGTTCTTCCAGCGTCTGGCCTCGTTCTCACGGGTGATCCTGTTCGACCGCAGGGGGACCGGCCTGTCCGATCGCATGATCGACGTGGGGACCTTCGAGGACCTCCTGGACGACATCCGCGCGGTGATGGACGATGCCGGCTCGGAACGCGCCGCCGTGCTCGGTGGTGCCGAGGGCGGGCCGATGTGCATGCTCTTCGCCGGGACCCGCCCGGAGCGCACCTCGGCGCTGATTCTCCTCACCACCTACGCCCGCCGGAAGTGGGCGCCGGACTATCAGTGGGGCATCACCCCGGAGATGGACGCCCAGACCATGGATTCCTTCGACCATTGGGGACGCCACCCCATCGGCATCCGTACGCTCGCCCCACGCCTCGCCGACGACCCGGCGTTCCGCCACTGGTACCTGCGAGCCCAACGGTTCGGGGCGAGTCCCGGCGGAGCCAGGGCCTGGTATCGGATCACCGCCGACATCGACGTCCGCCATGTGCTCCCGGTCATCCGAGTGCCCACCCTCGTCATCCACCGGACCGAGGACCGGGCGATCCCCGTGGAGCACGGCCGGTATCTGGGGGCGGAGATCCCGGGAGCCCGATACGTCGAGCTCCCGGGGGACGATCATTTCTGGTTCGCGGGCGACTCGGATGCGGCGCTGGCCGAGATCCAGGAATTCCTCGTCGGTGTCCGGCCGGTCCCCGAGCCCGACCGGGTCCTGGCCACGATCATGTTCACCGACATCGTGGGCTCCACCGCGCGAGCGGCGGCCCTCGGCGACCGGCGATGGCAGGACCTGCTGGACAGCCACAACGCGCTGGTTCGAAAGGAGCTCGAGCGGTTCCGCGGGCACGAGGTGGACACGGCGGGCGATGGATTCCTGGCCACGTTCGACGGTCCGGCTCGGGCGATCCGTTGCGGGCTGGCGATCAGCGCGGGCACGCGCGGGATCGGCCTCGATGTCCGCGTGGGCCTCCATACGGGCGAGATCGAGCTCGCGGGCGACGACATTCGGGGGATCGCGGTCCACATCGGCTCGCGAGTCGCCGCGATGGCCGGGCCGGGCGAGGTCCTGGTCTCCGGCACCGTGAAGGACCTGGTGGCCGGCTCGGGCATCGAGTTCGAAGATCGAGGACTCCATGCCCTCAAGGGCGTCCCCGGGGAATGGCGGATCCTGGCCGCCGAGCCATGAGCGAGGCGTCCGGGCTCTCGCGCGAACCAGGCCGTCCCGGACCCACTCGTCGTGGAGCCTGCTGGGTCTCGATCGGCCGATCGCGGCTCGGTCACCAACGGCGGGTGGTGAGGATCTCGGAGCGGGCGACGTCCCATCCGGTCAGGAACGATCTCGTCACGACCTGGAACCGGGGGACGTCCTTCACGGGGCCGAACGTCCGCACGCTCTCCGCCGTCATCAACACCCGCGCCACGCCCAGCGTTCCGGCTCCGTAGCAGCCCGCGATGACGAACCTGGCCGCGCCGCCCGCGGGGATGACCCGGACGGCGACCCCGACGTCCGCGGTGAGCCGACCCTCCCCGAGCAGGGGTTTGTAGACGTCCAGTTCCGTACCCACCGAGCGCTCCTGTCCGGCCGTGTACGGCAGCCCCAGGAACCAGATCGGCGGTGTCGACTGCGCCACGATGTCTGCCGTCATCGGGTTCGTGAGTGGCCCCCCCAGCGCGACCAGGACGCCGGCGGGGTCGATCTGGTCGGGATCGTCGGTGACGGTGACTCGGCCGAACACTCGTGCCAGGAACTGCCGGATCTCGCCGAGCCCCGTGGCGTAGGGGAGCCCGACGACTGGTTCCACCTCCCCCTCCTTCGAGGGCGGCATGGGACGAGTGCCGAAGAACAGCGTCGCGCTCGAGGCTCCGGTCGGGTTCCAGAACTCCTGCAACACGGCGTCGTCGCGGAGCATCGCCAGCTGCTCCGCGCTCGGCTCCTCCATCTCGAACAGCGAGCCGTCGGGAAGCCGGGAGTACAGGACCGGCGTGGCCCACTCCGTCGGGCTGACGTCGGTGCGGACGGCCTTCCGGCCGGTGGCGACGGCGGCTTCGAGCGGCCGGCCAGTCGCCAGCGCCTGGTAGAAGCTCTCGGAGAACGTGATCGCCGCCTCGTCCGTGATCGCGCACTGCATCGCGATCACGGCGGGGGTGCCCTGCTGCACCAGCCGCTGCGCCACGCCGGCGAACGGGTCGATCTCGGAGGTCTCGCCTCCCTCGCACGCGTTCAGGACGGCGAGCCGAAGCGGGAAGTGGTCGGCCAGCCAGGTGCCCAGGTCGTCGCCGCTGACGTCGGCGCGCCCCCGATCGGGGCCCTCGAACAGGAGGAACCCCTCGCCCGCGCGGGGGTTGAACCCTCCGTGTCCCACGAAGTGGAACACGTGGTACTCGCCGTGCAGGAGGCGGGACCGGAGCTCGGGCAGTGTCGGTGGCTGGACGCGCTCGAGCTCCACCTTCCCGGCGTCGAGCGGAGCGCGGAGGGCCTCCTTGAGCTTCGTCCACTCGCTCTCCACGTCGAGCTCCGGGACGCCGGACGGGTTCGAGATCAGGACCAGCACCCGGAGCGGGGCGGTGACTGGCAGTGGAGCCCTGGGGTCCGCCAGGTCCAGATACCGGACCAGCGGCGTCTTCTCCGACAGAGCGGGGAAGCGCATCGAGGCGGGGTCGCACAACAGCTCCCAGGCCACGCCGACCAGCTCGGGGGCATCGAGGCGCAGGCGGATCCGGAGGCCGGCCGAAGGGCCCACGAACCGCGATAGCGCCCCCTTCAGCACGTCGCGGACCTCGTCGTCGAAGATCGTCCGGTACAGCGACGTGCCGAGCGTCGCCAGTGGCTGCGGTCCTCCCGGGAGCCCGTCTCCCGAGGGCGCGTCGCCGGCTTCCCCCCGGGCGCGGCGGCCGGCCAGCTGCTCGACCAGCTTGCCCATCACCGGCAGACCCTCGGGCAGCGCGAAGTCACGCCGGCTTTCCCGACCCTCGACCTGTACGCGCACCCGGTACCCGTCCCCGGCGCGTTCGATCAGGAGGTCGAAGTCCTGGTACGAGATGTCGCCCATCGGAGTTCCCGTCGTTGGCGACTGTACTCCGGCAGAAACGGGGATGGGATGTCAGGAATCCCCCACGTCCCGCTGGAGCAGGTCGTCGGCGAGTCGCCCGTTGCCCGCGAGGAGGCCGCCGTCCACGACCAGGACGACCCCCGAGATCCAGGCAGCATCCTCGGAGGCCAGGAACAACGCGGCCCTGGCCACGTCCTCGGGCTCGCCGATCCGTCTGAGTGGGTACCAGCTCGCGAGGCGATCGAAGATGCGGGGGTCCGCCTCCAGCCTCGCCGCCCATGCCGGGGTACGGATCGTGGCCGGGGCGATGGCGTTGGCTCGGATTCCGTCGGGTCCGTACCGGACCGCCAGGTTCCGGGTGAGGCTGAGGAGGCCGGCCTTGGCCGCGCTGTACGCCTCCTGGCCGAGCGCGGTCAGCCCGTTCACTGAGCCGATGTTCAGGATCACCCCGCGACCGCGGTCGATCATCTCCGGGAGCACCGCCTTCGCGCACAGGAACGCTCCCCGCAGTGCCACGGCGAGGTCGCGGTCCCAGGTCGACTCCTCGAGCTCGATGATGCCGTCGCCCTTCCCCTCCGACGCGTTGTTGACGAGGACGTCCACCGGACCGAAGGCCTCGCGCGTGGCCGCGACTGCGCTCGCGATCGCCGAGCCGTCCGCCACGTCGGTGGTGACCGCCATGGCGGTACCCCCGGCGGCCTCGAGCGCGGCGGCGACCTCTCTCCCCCGTTCCGCATCGCGGTCGGCGATCGTCACCCGAGCTCCCTCCGAGGCCAGAGCCAAGCCGATGGCACGTCCGATGCCCGACCCACCTCCGGTGACGAACGCAACCCGACCATCGAATCTCATAGATCCTCCTCTCCGCCCTGTACCAACAACAAGGTCGCGGGCGGCTCAGGGAACCAGGACCGCCGCTCCCTCGACCGGCCAGACCGCAACCCCTGGATGGCCTCGTCGGACCGGGCGAGCGGGAACTTCGTGACCACGGTCTGGATCGGTGCTTCAGCCTCAATCTTGCGCCCAACACGCAATCCTGGGGCCGCTCGTTCATGCACTTGGGCCAGACTGACCGTTGCTGCGCGTGGGGGACGTTCCGAGAACGCAGAAATCCGTTCCCATGCCCCCGTCGGCGCCAGGTTCTATCTGAACACGTCCGGCACGAGCGACGCCCGCCGCCTGCCGGGCGCGCAGCTCCTGGCGACGTGGCTGAACTTCGCGAACGGCTCCCTCGGGTGGAACCAGATGGTGGACTCCAACTGCGATGGGACCAGGGACACCAGGTTCAACCAGGTGATCCACCACGTTGAGGACGTGTTCCTGGACGCCGGGTCGACGAGGAGCCAGCTGGTGTCGCAGAAGGCGGTGCTGGCCTGCGTCAACGGGGGATGAGCCTCCGCGCGACTCCTGCGGTCGTTGTCGGCCTTACCTCAGGAATCGCTGGGCGTTCTGAAAGCCTCGTTTGAACGCGTCCGGCGCGGCCTGGTCCGGCGGAGAATCCCCGGCGATCGCGGAGTTCTCGCCTTTCAAGTAGTCCTCGAACCTTTGCGCGCTTCGCAGCGCCTCCGCCAACTGAGCCTTCTCCTCGTCGGTCATCTCGTCCTCCTCTGCGAACCTCAGAAACCGATGGGCATTCTGAAAGCCTCGCTTGAACGCGTCCGGCGCGGCCTGGTCCGGCGGAGAATCCCCGGCGATCGCGGAGTTCTCGCCTTTCAAGTAGTCCTCGAACCTTTGCGCGCTTCGCAGCGCCTCCGCCAACTGGGCCTTCTCCTCGTCGGTCATCTCGTCCCCCCTTGCGAACCTCTCGATATCCTCCAGCAGCACGTCGATCGGGTAGTCCGGTCCCGGATCCTGGTGCGTGGACTCACCGAACGCATTGCTGACGTTCGCGTGCGTCGTGATCCCCCGGGCCTTCTCGCCCTCCGCCTCGAGGTCAGCCACCTCGAGGAACCGGATCGGGATGTCGAAGGTGGTGCACCACTTCGCGACGTGGAAGGCACAGCGGAGCATCGTGTTCCGCCGCTCCCCAAGCCATTTCTCCCTCGGGAACTCACCCAAGCCGCGTTGCTCGATGTGCAGGCCCTCCTGGTTGAGCGGGGGCACCCCATTGGCGATCCCCAGATCTGCCACGGAGCGGATGCACAGGTCGTTGTCCACTGTCAGCTGAGCAGAGCCAACATCCTTCGGATCCTCCGGAGGGGACTGGAAGAACGCGCCCGTCGACGTCGCCGGATTGTCCGCCGCGGTCGCGTGCACGACGACGCTGAAGATATCGGCAGCCGTCCTGGTCCCTGCCGTCCTCCCTGGGTGGGCCGGGAAGAAATCCAAGTGGGGTGGGGCGTCAAGTGGCTCGATGGGGCGCGGGACAGGAATGTCCGGGTTGAAAGAGTGGTCCCGCTCGGCGCCGACTTTGCTCATGCGTGGCTCCTCCCGCGATCAGGCGATCGGGCGCACGCCGTAGACACCCTTGTCGAAACAGTATGGAACTTCGGCCTCAGGGAAATCAACTTCGACGCATACCCCCCGAACTCCGAGGGGGCTCCGGACAGGTGGATCAGCCGGGGACGGAGCCCGAGGTGAGGTTGGCGCCGCTCGCGGTGATGGCGGTGGCCCGGTCCGAGGCCAGGAAGGCGGCGGCCTCGGCCACGTCGGCCAGCGTCGTCAGCCGGTTCAGCATGGTCTTGCCCCGGAGCCAGACGATGAGGTCCTCGCGGGTCTGGCCCTCACCCGAACGGGTCCCGTAGTCGGGCTGGAGCTCGTCGCGGATGGCCTCGGCGATGCCGGTGGTCTGGAGCCACACCACGCGGATGCCCTTCGGTCCCAGCTCGGTGGCCCACTGCCGGCACTGGCTCTCGATGGCGTCGAACGCGACGCCGGTCCCCCCGACGTCGGGGATGGCCATGCGTGCCGTGGTCGCGGTGATGGCCATGATCACGCCGGACCCCTGTTCGACCATGTGCCGCGCCGCAGCCCGGGCGGTCACGAACTGCGCCCGCACCGCGGTCCAGATGGGCCGGGCGAAGTCCTCGAACGGCATCTCGATGAGCGGCGTCCCGTGGACGTCGCCGTGGCCGATCGCGTTGAACGAGACGTCGATGCCGCCGGCGGACCCGGCCACGGCGTCGGCGTGTTCGTCCACGGCCCGTTCGTCGAGCGCATCGACCTCCGCCGTCTCGGCCGCTCCTCCCTCGGCAGAGATCTCCGCGGCCACCCTGTCCAGCGTCGCCAGGGTCCGGCCGGCCAGGAAGACCCTGGCCCCTTCGCGGGCGAACGCCCGGGCCACCGATCCGCCGATCGAGCCACCCCCTCCGTAGACCACGGCGCTCTTGTTCTCGAGGAGCATCTCCGTCCTCCCGCGTGTCGGATCCGCCATTGACCCGCGCCAGCATAGCCACAGCTCCGCATGCGGCAGACGCGCTACATTCCGCCACGGTCATGGGAGATCTGCCGACCGGAACCGTCACGTTCCTGTTCACGGACATCGAGGGGTCCACTCGCCTGCTCCAGGAGCTGGGGGACCGCTACGCGGCGGCCCGCGACGAGCACGCGGAGATCCTCCGAGCCGCCATCGCCGGCGGCGGGGGGGTGGAGGTGAACACGCACGGGGACTCCTTCTTCGTGGTCTTCCCGAGCCCGCAGGCGGCCGTGGAGTCCGCGGTGGCCGCCCAGCGCGCCCTGGCGGCCCACGACTGGTCCTCCGGCACCCCCCTGCGGGTTCGGATGGGCCTGCACACAGGAGAGGGGGTCCTGGGGGGTGACGACTACGTCGGCATCGACGTGAACCTCGCGGCCCGGATCGCGCAGGCGGCCCATGGGGGGCAGACCCTCGTCTCCGACGCCACCCGGGGCCTGGTCCAGCACGCGCTCCCGAGCGGGGTGTCCCTCAAGGACCTGGGGGAGCACCGCCTGAAGGACATCGCCCACCCCGAACGCCTCTCCGACCTCGTGGTCGAGGGGCTGGCGGCCGATCACCCGCCGCCCCGGACGCTGGACGCAAGGCCCAACAACCTCCCGTCCCAGCTCACCTCGTTCGTCGGTCGCGAGGGGGAGATCGCCGAGGTCCGGGGGCTCCTCGGCCGAACCCGGCTCCTCACCCTGACCGGCGCCGGCGGCACGGGGAAGACCCGGCTGGCGCTGCAGGTGGCGAACGAGGTCCTCACCGAGTTCGCCGATGGGGCGTTCTTCGTGGACCTCTCCTCGGTGACCGACCCCCTCCTGGTTCCGTCGGCGGTGGCCCGGACCCTGGCGGTCCCGGAGGCCTCCGGGCGACCGATCCTCGAGGCCGTGAAGGACCACCTTCGCGACCGCGAGCTCCTCCTGGTGGTCGACAACTTCGAACAGGTGGCGGAAGCCGGGCCGGCGATCGAGGAGCTCCTCACCGCGGCCCCCCTGCTGAAGGTCCTGGCGACCTCGCGCGTGGTGCTCTCGCTCCGGGGCGAGCAGGAGTACCTGGTGCCGCCGCTCGAACCGCCCGACCCGGACCGGCTCCCGGACCTGGCCACGCTCCGCCGGGTCGAGGCGGTGCGGCTGTTCACGGACCGGGCGGTGTCGGTGAGTCCCGGGTTCCGGGTGACCGCGGAGAACGCTCCGGCCGTGGCCGTGATCATGTCCCGGCTGGACGGCCTGCCCCTGGCCATCGAGCTCGCGGCCACCCGGGCCAAGATCCTGTCTCCCGAGGAGATGCTGACCCGCCTGGACAGCCGGCTGTCGATCCTCACGTCCGGGCCGAGGACCGTTCCCGACCGCCAGCGGACGCTTCGCGGCGCGATCGACTGGAGCCACGACCTGCTGGAGCCCGCGGAGCGGCGGCTGTTCGCCCGACTCTCGGTGTTCAGCGGAGGCTGGACGCTCGAGTCGGCCGAGCTGGTCTGCGACCCCGCGGGGCTGGGCGTCGATCCGCTGGAGGGGCTGACGTCGCTCGTCGACCAGTCGCTGGTCCGGCGGGTCGAGACGGCCGGCGAGTCCCGGTTCTCCATGCTGGAGACGATCCGGGAGTACGGGCTGGAGCAGCTCCGGGAGGCGGGCGAGCTCGACGACATCGCTCGCCGGCACGCCGAGCGGTTCCTCGATCTGGCCCGGGAGGCCGAACCCCACCTCACGGCCGACGACCAGATCGAGTGGCTCGACCGGTGCGACCGTGAGCACGCGAACATCCGGGCGGCCCTCCGGTGGACGGTTGAGGCGGGCCAGGCCGAACGGGCCCAGGAGGCCGCCGCGGCCCTGTGGAGGTTCTGGCAGCAGCGGGGACACCTGGCCGAGGGCCGGCGGTGGTTCGAGGAGATCCTGGCGATGCCGTCGGGACGGGGGCCCACCCCGGCCCGGGCCCGCGCGCTGATCGGGGCGGGGGGGATCGCCTGGTGGCGGCAGGACCGTGTGGCGACCGGAGCCTTCTACGAGGAGGCTGCGGCCATCGAACGCGAGCTCGGAGATCCCTCCCGCATCGCGGAGGCCCTCTACAACCTGGCGTTCGTCGTCGCGGGGGACGACCTCGAAGCCGCGGGCCGGTTGCTCGACGAGAGCCTCGCCCTGTTCCGCCGCGTTGGCGACGAGCGCGGGGTGGCGCAGGTCCTGACGTTGCTCGTGATGCAGGACGCGCAGGCCGGCAACTGGGGACCGGTGGTGGACAGCCTGGAGGAGGTGGTGGCGATCTGGCGCCGGGTGGGGGACCGCCTCCACCTCGCGTTCGACCTCCTGTGGCTGGCGTTCGCCCGCGGCCGGGTGGGGCACCGTCAGGAAGCCCGGTCCGCCGCCCTCGAGGCCCTGGACCTTTTCCGGGAGGTCGACAACGCCACGGGGATCGGCATCACCTTCACCGACCTGGCGTTCCTGGCGACGTGGGAGGGCCGGCACCAGGACGCCATCCGGCTGGCCGGCGCCTCGGAGTCCATCAAGGAGCGGGTCGGCGGGCCTCCCGGCGCCATCGGCGGACTGCTCGAGGGAGACCCGGTCGCCGAGGCCCGCGCGCACCTCTCCGAGGACGCGGCCCGGCGGGCCTGGGACGAAGGCCGGGCCATGAGCCTGGACGACGCCGTGGCCCTCGCCCGCGGCGAGTGACGGGTCACCCGGCGGTGGGGTGGGGTCACTGCGAGGGATCGGTGGCGGATGACTGCCGTCCGCCGGAGCCCGTTCAGTCCGGCGAGCACCCATTCGAAGATTCCCAGCATTCTCGCATCCGGCCCCCGTCGAGGCTATGGTTCGCAATGACGTCCGGCCTGGATCGGAGCGCGAACGCCGGGATGAGCCGAGCAGCGAGAACCGTGTTCGTGTTCGGGATCTACCTGATCGCGCTGGGCCTGTCCCTCCTGGTGGTCCCGAACGCCGTCCTCGCCGTGTTGGGGGTGGCCCGGACGCACCAGGTGTGGATCCGCATCCTCGGCACCGTGCTGACCTACGTCGGGGCGTACTACGTGGTGGCCGCCCGCCACGAGATGACCGCGATCTTCCGCGCCAGCATCGCGGTGCGCCTCAGCCTCATCCTCGTGCTGCTCGGCTTGGTCCTGTTCGCGGACGCGAAGCCGGTGGTCATGGTGTTCGGCGTGGCCGATGCCGCCGGCGCCCTGTGGACCAGGGCGGCGCTGGCCGGCCGGCGCTCCGGAGTGCCGACCGGCCCCTCGACCCTCGCCCGTCCGTAGCGCCGCCGATCTCCCCGGCGGGACGGCCATCCCGGCTGCGTGGGCAGCCGCCCGCGTTCGGAGCTTGACCTGCCGGGGGTGGGGCGGACACTCCGGCCCGTCCACCATCGGCAAGGGAGGTCTCCCATGCACGTTCGCTTCATCGCTCGCGCCGCGTCGGCGTTGCCATCCTGGCGGTCCTCGCCGCTTCGTGCTCCTCGAACGCCGCCTCGCGAACGCCGACGTTCGCGAGCGAGGGGCCGGAGACCGTCCACGGGGTCACGTCGCCGCCCGCCGAGGGCGAAGCGACGCCCAGCGCGGAGCCGACGCCGAGCCCCGTCGTCGAGCCCACGACCCCCCACCGTGGCGGCGGCGGGGGAGGGAGCGGGCTCACCGTGAGCGGGACGTACGAGATCATCGCCGACCGGTTGATCGTGGGGGGAGGCGAGCTCCTGGAGGTCGCCCCCAGGGTGTGGATCGGCGCCACCAGGCCGGCGAAGTTCCCCAAGGGCTCGTTCCTGGCGACGGGCACCGGCGCCTCTCCTCCGGCGGCACGTGGACGAACGCCTCCAGGCTGGCGCTTCGCCTAACCCGGCTGCGCGTCCACGACTGGACCAGGGCCTCCGCCTGGCGCTGCGACAGCCGTGAGATCGGGGTTCGCCGGCCGGTCAGGGCCAGGTAGCAGGGGACGGTGTCGAGCGCGCCGTACGCCGTGAGCAACCGCTAGCGGTCGGCGGCCCGGAAGTCCTCGACCCCGGGCGGACGGCTCTCCGCGACCGGGCGTCCCGGGCCGCGGACATGCATCACCCGCGACGGGGGGTGCGGGCAGGATCCGGTATTCGAGGTCAGGTCCGGCGGCCCCGGACGGCCCGGACCACCAGCCCGATCATCAGCGCCACGATGACGATCGCGAGGATGATGATGGCCCCGAGGACCGAGAGGATCCCTCCCAGCATGTGATGTCCTCCTGCTCCTCCCGGCCGCGGTGGCCGGGCCCGCTGCTGGCTGACGTTCCCACTCACGGGAGAGGGAAACCCGACCCCTCGGCCGTCGCGGCCACCCGGCCGAACAGCAGGAGCGCCGCCGGATGGAGCCGCCGTGTCGACTCAGGCCCGGCGGCGACCGCGGCCCGCGGCCAGGGCCCTCACGAGCCTCTCCAGACGGGCCTCCCGGCGTTCGATCGCCGAGATCCTGGCCCCCGGCGACGACAGTCTCGCCCGGAGCGAGCCAATGACAGCGGTGCCGCCGGAGGGCCCGGAGGAGGGCGACGCCCGACACGGGCCGAACAGGGTCCTTCGACGCGCGACTGGAGGTACTCGGTCGAGGGGTAGTTCACGTAGTTGACGAGGGCCGGCGGGTCCTCCCGCTTCACCGCCCGGTACAGCCGTTCGACGAACCGTTCCACGGGACGCCGGCCGTGCCACCGGGCCACGGAGGCGGGGATCTCGTTCCCCAGGGCGTACCCCAGCACGGCTGGGTGACCGGCGCAGTCCCGGATCCATCCGCGGCCCGCCGGACGGCCTCCCGGGCCGCCTTCCGTCGGTCGGGGAACACCACGAAATGGTCCCATTGCAGGCCCACCAGGACCCACAGAGGGTGCTCGGCGGCCAGGTCCGGCATCCACCGGGGCGGGACGGTGTACGTCCGGATCCTCAGGAACGCTGCGAGTCCGGTTGTCGATCGTTTCCACGCGGGCTCCGAGCCGAGTTGTACGTGGGGCTCACCCGAGGCACGCAAAAGCCACGGGCAACCGCCGCTCGGCCCCCCAACAGTTCCCAGGAGCCCGCTCCGGAACCCCGGGCTCGGCGCGACGGTCCGGATGTGCCGGCCCTGAAACCTGGCTGAGACGCGCCGTTGAACGCCTGGATCAGCCCCACCTTCTGCTTGTTGCCGTGTGAGAGGGAGCGGATGCGAACGCCCAGGTCGCAATCGAGCCGTTCGGCCAGCTCACGAACGAACGACCAGTCCACGCCACCCCGAAGCGCGGCGAAGTGAGGGAGGAACTCCGCCCCGGTCAGCCGCTCGTAGAGCGCCCGCTCGCCCGGGAGATACCCGGTCCGCCGGTGGATCTCGATGCTGTCGTGACGCGAGTCGAGCCCGAACACGGAGACCCGGCCTCCCGTCGGCCGGATGAAGTCGATCCTGATGGTGGTGGTCTTCCCGGCCCCGTTCGGGCCGAGGTACCCGAAGACCTCCCCGGGGTGGACCGAGAAGCTCAGGTCGATGACCCCGCGCTGCTTCCCGTACGCCTTCGTCAGGTTTTCCGCCGCAATAGCGTCGGCAACGTGCGGACCTCCCAGGGATGTGCCCGACGACACCGTGCCACACGGACGGTGGAGGCACCCGGGCCGGACGTCCCGCGGAACCAGGATCGTTCGGCACGGAAGGGGGCGGCCGCGGCGTGGTCATGCTGAGGGCGGATCTCCGTCTCGAGGACCAAGGCGATGCGGACGGCAGCGAGGGCAACACCCCACGCCCCCACCGGCGTCCAGCGAAGCGTGCGAGAGATCCTCATGGGCGCCCAGGACAACCTGACCAACGTCCTCGCCGTGGTCCTCGGCGTCTCGATCGGATCCGGGGAGATGAGGACCGTTGCCCTGGCCGGGCTCGCCGCTGGTGTGGCGGAGGCCATCTCCATGGGGGGCGTGCTCTACACGTCGACGCGGGCCGCACAGGACCTCAGGGTCCAGATGGGCTCCGGTGCGGACGGTTCCGCCCCAGCCGACAGGACGACGTCAGGTCCGACACCCCTTCTCGGACCCCTCGCCGCGGGCCTCGTGACGTTCGCCTCCGCGGCGGTGGCCGCAGCCATCCCGCTGATCCCCTTCGCCTTCCTCTCCCTCCAGAGGGCGATGGTCGCATCGGCATCGGTCTCGGTGGCGGCCCTGTTCGTCCTCGGCGCGTGGACGGCCACCATCACCCGGCGATCCTGGTGGCGGGCGGGCCTCCAGATCGTGATCATCGGGACCGTCGCCGCCCTGGCCGCCGCGGCGGTCGGAGCCGCCCTGAAGTCGAGTCCCGGGTGATCGGCCGTCTGCCGGCTCCGGCCGGATCAGGCCCCGGTGGCGCGCGGAGCCGGATGGAGGATCGGTTCGGCCACCATCAGCTGCCGCTCCTCCGGGCCAGGCACCCCCTTGACGGGGCCTCCTCGACGCTTCGCCCCTTCTCCGTCACTGGCGTAGCCGGGCCACCTCGTCGCGTTCGGGCCAGGGGATCGCCTGGCTCTCGGTGTCGTGGACCCCGGAGCCAGACTCGGCGGCGCCGATGATGGCGGCCGGGTGGCCTCCGGCGAGGAAGGCCCGGAGGGCCGACTCGGCCCGGTTGGGTGGGTAGGCGGCCAGCAGGCAGCCCGAGGCCAGCGTGGACCAGGGATCGGCCCCGAGGACCCGGCACACCTCTGTCCCCGGGTCGAACCACAGCACGGCTCCCCGATCGACGCGGATGCGGACCCCGGACGCGTGGGCCAGCTCGTGGAGGCCTCCCGCGAGGCCGCCCTCGGTCGGGTCATGAAGAGCGGTGGCCCCGAGTTCGACTGCCTGAAGGGCCGGCTCCACCACCGAGATCCCGGGACGATCGAGGGCGCGGCGGGCTGCGGCAAGGACGGCTGGATCGAGCCGGCCGAGGCGGCGGACGGCCTCGCGTGCCAGCACCGCTGCGCCTTCGATGGGGGCCGATCCGACCTGGATGATGAGGTCTCGGGGGCGGACGCCCCCGGTCGGCACGAACCTCCCGGTTTCGGTCAGGCCGAGCATCTGGCCGATCACGATGGGCTGCGTGACGGCGTGAGTCACCTCCGTGTGGCCGCCGATCAGGTGGGCGCCGACGCGGACCAGGGCGAGCCGCATGGTCGCGAAGAGCTCGCGGATCGCGCGTTCATCGGTGCCCGTCGGGACGAGAACGACGGCGAGGAACCAGCGAGGACGAACGCCGGTCACCGCCACGTCGTTGGCGTTGACGATCACCGAGAACCGGCCGATCTCCCCGCTGGTGAGCGTGATGGGGTCGGTCGCGGCGACCAGCACGCCCGCCGGGACCTCGATGGCACAGGCATCCTCCCCGATGCGGGGCCCCAACCGGAGCTCGGGCGGTGGGGACGGCAGGGTGGCAAGCACATCGGCCAGCAGTTGGACCGGGATCTTCCCGTTCGGGAGGCTCCCGCCCGAGCTCATCGAGGCGTTCACGCACCCACAGGGTACCCACACACATTCGGTGTTCTGGCGGGGGCAGAGCCGGGGGAAGCGAGATCCCACCTTCTTCGCCCTTATCGTCGTCGGCGACACGTTCACCGACCCGGGCGGCTGGAAGGCACTGGCGCTGGTTGCCTCGTGGGCGGTCCCACTCGCGCGCACTACCTTCGCCACGGCGCCTTCGCCGAGCACATGGTGGCCACGCATGGGCACGAGCACAACCGCCCCGCCGTGGCCCACGCGCACGATCCCCACGACGACCCGAGCGAGCACCTCGAGAGGGCCACATGCACGATCACGGTCATCCGGCCGAGTAGGAACGGGGTCCGTGGCGGGCGGCTTCGAGTTGTTTGGAGCACACTGCCGACGTGGGAATCCACGCCTGGGGCGACTCTGTCGAGGAGGCGTTCGAATAGGCGCGTGGGGACTGGAGAGGAAGATCGACATCCGTCCCACCTCCTGGCCCGGCTCCCTCTCGCTACCTGCATTCTCTGGCCTCGCGGCGCCTCGATGTCGAGAAAGAGTCCCCAAGAACCAGGGCCGATGGTCCCTCCCAGCTCATCGATCGGTCACGTAGCGTTGGTGTCGGTTCCGAGCAATCGAGAGGAACGGACGGAAACGTCCACCGACGATAGGAACGGCCGAAAGGCCCGCCCGACAATAGGAGGCTGCAAGGCCGAGCCGAGGATTGCTCGGAACCATCATGCCGTCCCCGTTCCCCCGCGCCGTGGACGAGTCCCGGAGCCCCCGGATGATCGGGAGGATCGGGTTCCGGGCGAACACTCCCGAATGGCCGTGCGAGTCAGGCCGAGCGAAGACGTGCCGCTTGGGGTGCGTGTGGGAACGGCGCCGAGACGCCCAGCTCCGCGAGGGCATCTCTCAGCCCATCAGCGAACTTGGCCAGGTCCGGGCACGCATCGGCGTCGCCCGTGATCCCGAAGTCGAGCCGTCCCGCGTAGGAGAGCGCCCCGACCGCGCCAGGCCCTCGCGGTAGAGCTCCCGGAGCGGCGGGGGGTGGCCTCAGGCGGCGGAGCCACGCGATCGCGCGGAGGAGGCCGGCGATCACCGCGGCAAACGCCGTGAGGTCCGAACCCGCCCCACGTGATCAGCCGGACCAGGGCCCGGGCGCCACCTCGAACACCCGCCATCCCGGCTCGGCGACCGGATCACCCTCGATGGTCGTGAACACGCTGATGGCGAGGCGTTGCGGTTCCGTGTTCGCGGCGGCGAACGCGCGCAAGCAGAAGCCCAGCGCCGCCTCCGTGAAGGTGCCGCTGCACGGTGTCCCGAGAGTCATCGACGCGATGCTGAGGCTCGCCGAGAAGCCGGCCTCCGGTTCGTGCAGGTGACGCGGCGGACACGCCGGAAGCTGGTGCGGTCGGCGCCCGCAGCGAGAGCTCCGAAGCGGAGTGCGGTCTAGCGCCGAGGACCGATGTGCGCGCCGAGCACGAGCCCGCCGGGCAGCAGCCAGGCTGAGACGAGGCAGACCTGGTTCCGGGAGCGTCAGGTCCGAGGCACGGCCGGGCGGGCCGAGCGGCGCTGCTCGAACCTCCCCATCGTGGCGACGATGGCCGCGAGCACTAGGCCGGGCGCCAGGATCCACAGGGGCCGTTCCAGCCACCACCTCGCCCCTCCGCTGTGCTCGCGGCCGAACCCCAGCGGCCACAGCGCGACGATCGCCAGGAGGTAGGCGGTCATGAACCACAGGAACACGGTCATGATCACGCTGTTCACCGCGATCACGACCTTCCACGGCCGGGGCCGCTGGAGCCATCCGGTCATGGGCTCCCGGACCGCCATGGCCAGCCCGATCAGCATGATTCCCACCGCGAGGTAGCAGAGCGTCGGGGGATACGCGTTGGAGATCCGCTCGGTTCCCGTCCCGACGAGGCTCTTGGGGTAGTAGCCGATGCCGGGGAACCACCGGAACCGGGCTGTTCCCGCCAGCTCGAACAGCGGCGGGTTCGTGAGGACGAGCAGGAGGGCGAGGCCCGCCCCGGCCATGACCGAGAAGGCCCGGCGCGAGACGCGCTGCAGGGTCCCGTCGCCGTAGAAGTGCCCCAGCTGGTGCGGCAGCAGCAGGACGAAGGCGATGTTGATGTAGCGGACCCATCGGACACCGCCGACGAAACCGATCGCGTCGGCGGCCACGGCACCGCCCGCCATGGCCGCGATGACCCACCACCGGTACCGCAGGTGGAGCCGGATGGTCCACGGGCTGATGGAGACCACGACGAGGTAGACCACGAGGAACCACAGGGGCCCGAAGGGAAGCGTCGAGGCCGGCGGGTCCATGCCCCGGAGCAGCCTGGTGTGGCCCCATAGGACCATGCCGGTCGGGGTGCCCACATCGGCCAGGTGCATGGCGACCTGGACCACCAGCCAGATCCCCAGGAACGGCGCCGCCGGACGGAGCAGCCGTGACGCGCGGCTCCTGACGAACGCCCACGTGGAGTCACCGCGGCGGCGGAACGACTCGTAGGCGACGAGATTGGCGAAGCCGCCCACGAAGAAGAAGACCGGCATGACCTGGAAGACCCAGGTGGCGATCCACAGTCCGGGGGTCACCGGGATCGCGTTCGTGAGGTACAGGATCCCGCCCCGCCACCAGATCATCGACACCATCCAGTGGCCCACGACGACGGCCAGGATGCTGACGGCCCGGAGGAAGTCGACGTACCGGTCCCGGGTGTCGGGGGTAAGGGCAGAAAGCTCGTCGAGACTTCCCGGCATCGCCGTCATGTTCGCCCCACCACCGGGCCCACGCAAGGCATCCAGCGCTTCTCCCGGGCAGCCTTGGAAGGCGAGCGGAGCCGGCGCCCGGGCCGTTCGGCCTGCGATGCGAAGGTCCCGGCCTGTTGGGCACGAAGGATGAGGGCCATCCGTCCTTTTCCTGTGTTGTGGGAGACCGCCACCATGGGAGAGGTGGGAAGGAGGTCGACGATGCGAGCCAAGGACATCATGACGACGCCGGTCTACACGGTGAGGCCCGAGACCCCGATCAAGGAGGCCGCCGCGCTGCTGGTGGACCGTGGAATCAGCGCACTGCCGGTGGTGAATGACGCCGAGGAGCTGGTGGGGATCGTGTCCGAAAGGGACCTGATCTCCCTGGAGGCGCGCGCCCAGGTCCACGGCCGGATCCGGCAGGCCCTCCACCGGACGAAGCCCACACCCCGAACGGTCGAGGAGGTCATGACCCGCCGCGTGGTGACGCTCACCGAGAACGCGGACGCCACGCAGGTGGCGAGGGTCATGCTGGACAAGGGGGTGAAGCGGATCCCGATCGTGTCCGGGGACCACGTGGTCGGCATCGTGGCCCGCCGGGACGTGCTGAAGATCCTGGCCCGGAGCGACGACGACATCCGCGGCGACGTCGAGGCGCTCCTCGACGACGAGCTGCTGATGCTGGGGCACTCCTCGGTCGAGGTCTCGGGCGGCGTCGTCACCCTGACGGCCCCACTCGACAACCGGCGGCTGGTCACGCTCCTCGCCCGGAGCGTTCCGGGGGTGCTGGAAGTGGAGTTCGCCGAAGCCCCTGCGTGAGGAGGGGCGACGCGAACCCCTCGGCGATCGAACGGAAAGGACCGCAACATGGACACGAAGGCGTTTCTGACGGACAACCGCCGGGAGATCGTGGATGAGGCTGAAGCGGGGATCCGGCGGAGCCATCCGAGCCATTACGCGCGGGCGGGCGATCACGAGGTGCGACGGCGCCTGCGGGTCCTGCTGGATCTGCTGACGGAAGCGGTCGCGACCAGGGACCTCGGTCCGGTGACGGCCCACGCCGGGGCCCTCGCGGTGGAGCGCTTCGACCACGGCTACGACCTGTCCGAGGTCCAGTCGGCATTCAACGCGCTGGAGGAGGCCGTCTGGTCGAGGATCGTGGCCCGGGTGGCCCCGACCGACATCGCGGAGGCGCTGGGACTGGTCAGCACGGTCCTGGGAGCGGGCAAGGACGCGCTGGCGAGGACCTACGTGTCGCTCGGGATCCGAGCCCGGGTCCCGGCGCTGGATCTCCGGGCGCTGTTCGCCGGGACCGCGGGCGCGTGAGGCGATCCCGGGCCGGGACGCTCGCCGTCGGGATCGTCGGGACCGCGATGTGCATCGCTGCCGGGACCCGTCAGCGGGCGGCGGCGTTCGACCGGCGCGACGTCGCCGGCATGCTGGCGGCGGTGCTCGGGGTAGTCGCTCGGGCTGATCGTGGCCGGTCTGGTCGCGCCATCCGAGGCGGTGTTCATGGCGCTCGTGGTGGACACCATGGCGCTGTGGCTCGTCGCCACGATCCGGCACGTGCTGGCCGGGAGCGACTCGCCGGGCCCCGTCTCCCACTCGCCGGCGGCGGGCTGAGCATCCCTGTTGCTCTGACGGGTCAGGCGCGCCGGGCGGCGAGCGCGATGGCCAGGACGGGTAGCGCGCCCATGCCAGTCGCGGCCACCCAGTCCCGGGCTCCCAGCGAGACCGTCCCGAACACGGCGTGGGCCGCCGGCCATGCCACCACCAGGACCTGGAGAGCGATGCCGCCGGCGATGGCGGCGAGCAGCCACAGGTTCCGCCCGGTGCCCGGCTTTCGCACGGCGTAGGCGTACAGCAGGTGCGCGACGACCAGGACGGTGAACATCATCGTGCGGGCCTGCGGCCACGGCTCATGCCAGGCGAACCGTGCCACCGCGAGGCTCCCGATCGTTGCGGAGGCGATGGCCAGGCCCCGCAGGGCCAGCGCCCCCGAGTGCGCGGCGCCCAGGAGGTTCTCGTCGCGGCGGCGGGGCGACCGCGACATGAGCCCGGGCTCGGCCGCGTCGGCCCCCAGCGCGATGGCCGGCGGGCCATCGGTCAGGAGGTTGATCCACAGGAGCTGGATCGGCAGGAGGGGGATGCCCAGGGCCGGGAAGAACAGCAGGCCGGCGACCACCACCGTGATCTCCGAGAGGTTCCCGGCCACGAGGTAGTCGACGACCTTTCGGATGTTGTCGTAGATGCCGCGGCCCTCCCGAACGGCGGTGACGATCGTGGCCAGGTTGTCGTCGGTGACGACCATGTCCGCGGCCTCGCGGGCCACGTCGCTGCCGCGGCCCATGGCCACCCCGATGTCCGCGCGCTTCAGGGCCGGCGCGTCGTTCACGCCGTCCCCGGTGACGGCCACGACGTGGCCCCGGGCCTGCAGGGCTTCGACCAGGGCCAGCTTGTCGCCGGGATCGACGCGGGCGTAGACCCGCACGGCGAGCGGGTCCTCCGGCATGCCCTCCCCCCGGAGATCCCGGCCCGTTCGCACGGAAGCGCCCGCTCCCGTGAGCCCCACCTCGCCCGCGATGGCGGAGGCGGTCCCGGCATGGTCGCCCGTGACCATGATCAGGTCGATCCCCGCCGACCGGGCGTCCGCCACGGCACCGGGAGCCTCCGGACGGGCGGGGTCCCGGAGCGCCGCCAGCGCGACCAGCTCGAGGTCGGCCTCCGCCTCCTCGATGCTCTCCGGGAGGTCCTCGAGCGACCTCCGGGCCAGCGCCACCACGCGGGCTCCCCGCCCGGCCTGGTCCTCCACCATCCCGTCCACGGCGGCGCGGTCGCGGTCGTCGAGGGGCGTCCGGCCGCCGCCGGAGGAGGCCCGGAACCCGCATCGCTCGAGGACGGCCTCGGGAGCGCCCTTCACCAGCATCGCGAACCCCTCCTCGCCCCCGTGCACCGTGGTCATGCGCTTCCGCTCGGAGTCGAACGGGAGCGCGGCGACACGAGGCCGTGTCCGGCGCACGTCCTCCACCAGCGCGGGGTCGAGCGCGGCGAGGAGGGCGATGTCCAGCGGGTCTCCGACCGGCGGGTCGCCCTCCGCGTCGTTGCACAGCGCGGCGACCTCGGCCACCCGCCATGTGGCCTCGGCGTCGAGATCGGCGGGGGACCGCCACGTGTCGCCGGCCAGGGCCACGGCCTCCAGGCGCAGGCGGTTCTCCGTGATCGTGCCGGTCTTGTCGGTGAGGATCACCGTGGTGGACCCGAGCGTCTCCACGGCCGGGAGCCGCCGCACGATCGCGCCGCGGCCGGCCATCCGCCGGACCCCGAGCGCCAGCGCGACGGCGACGACCGTGGCGAGCCCCTCGGGCACCGCCGCCACGGCCAGCGCGACGGCCGACAGGAACGAGCGCTGGAGCCCCGACTGCGAGACCCCGGTTCGCAGCAGGGTGAGCCCGAACACCGCCACGGCGATGAGGATCGCGATTCCCCCCAGGCGGGCGGTGAGGCGGGCCAGTTGGCGCTGCATCGGCGTCGGCGCCTCGCGTCCCCCGAGCTGCGCGGCGATCGCTCCGAACTCCGTGGCCGGACCCGTGGCCGTGACCACGCCATCGGCGGATCCGCCCGTCACGAGCGTCCCGGAGAGGGCCCGGGTCTCGCGATCCTCCCCGCCGTCCAGGGCGGCGCGCTTGGCGACCGGCAGCGACTCGCCCGTGAGCAGCGACTCGTCCACCGCGATCGAGGCCACCCGGAGCAGCCGGACATCGGCCGGGACGCGGTCGCCCGCGGAGAGCGCCACGACGTCGCCCGGAACCACCTCGCGCGACGCCAGGGTCATCGCGGCGCCGTCTCTGACCACCCGCGCCCGGGGAGCCTCGAGCGACCGGAGCGCCTCCAGAGCCCGGGCGGCCTTCCCCGCCTCGAGAACGCCGATGACCGCGTTGAGGACCACGATGGCCAGGATCGCCGCTGCGTTCTCGGTCTCCCCGAGCCCGAACCCGGACACCGCGGCCGCCGCCATCAGCAGTACGGCCAGGGGCTCCCGCAGCTGGCGGATCGAGCGCACCACCAGGCCGTCCCGGTGGGGAGGCGGCACCTCGTTCGGCCCGAAGCGCTCGAGCCGGTCGGCCGCCTCGGCCGAGGTGAGCCCTCCATCCCGACCCAAGGCCCGCTCGTCGGCCCCCGCCGGAGCAGGCTGGGACCGGGTCACCATCGCCGGCAATCCCATACAGCGATGTTCCCCTGGCGGGGCCCGGATGGCGTGGGCCGAACAGCCCTCACCGGAGGGGTCCGGCGCCCCCGAGACGCTCGTGCATCGTCCATCGATGGCGGCTCCGTTCTCACAGCGATTCCTGTGCAAACACCGTGGCCGCGGCTAGCATGGAGCGTGGCATGGCGTCGACGACCACCGAGCACGAGCGGCTGACCCCGACCCTGGCCAGCCTGCCGGCGAGCCGGCGGGAGATCCTGGTCGCGCTGCGGAAGCGGGGGGAGGCCGGGGCCGTGGAGCTGGCCGAGGCCCTGGGCGTCACGGTGAGCGCCGTGCGGCAGCACGTGACGGGGCTCACGGCGGTCGGGCTCGTGGAGCACCGCGCGGTGAAGGGGGGGCCGGGCCGGCCCCGCCACCTGTACCGCCTGTCTGCCGGCGCCGAGGGGCTGTTCCCGAAGTACTACAGCGAGCTGACCAACGAGCTGCTGTCCTACGTGGAGGACGAGGCCCCCGAGGTCCTGGAGCGGATCTTCGAGCGGCGCCGGCGCCGGCGGGTCCAGGGGGCGGTGGCCAGGCTGGACGGCCGGGCGTTCCCCGACAGGGTGGCCGAGCTGGCCCGCATCCTGGACGAGGACGGCTACCTGGCCGACTTCGAGGCGCTCCCCGACGGGACCTTCCTGATCACCGAGCACAACTGCGCGATCCTCGGCGTCGCCCGGCGGTGGGGGATGGCGTGCTCCACCGAGATCGACTTCATCCGCGAGGCGCTCCCCGATGCCAGGGTCGAGCGCGTGGCGCACATGATGGCCGGCGCCCACGTGTGCCGGTACGAGGTCGCTCCTCGCGCGCGGCGGCCCCGGAAGCGCGAGTGAGCTCCGTGGCTCACGGCATCAGCAGGTGCAGGTCCCCGAACTCGTGCCACAGGTAGCCGCCTTCGAGCGCGGCCCGGTACGACATCTCGAGCAACTCCCGTCCCGCCACCGCTTCCAGCATCAGCAGGTGCGACGCGCGGGGCTCGTGCCACCCGGTCAGCAGCCCGTCCACCGCTCGCACCCCGCGCTCGGGTGAGACGACCAGCCGCGTCCACCCGCTGCCGGAGCGAACGGCGCCCGACTCGCCGGCGACGGTCTCGAGCGCCCGGATCACTGTGGTCCCCACCGCGATGACGCGTCTCCCGGCCTCCCGTGCCTGGGACACCCTCCGGGCCGTGGCCTCGGAGACCCGGTAGAACTCCGCGGCCGGCGACTCGTGTTCCTCCAGGGATGCGACGCCGGCGTGGAGGGTGACCGGCGCGACGTCGATGCCCCGCGCGATCAGATCCGTGACCATCTCGGGGGTGAACGCCCGGCCGGCGCTCGGCATCTCCGCGCTGCCGGCCTCCATGGCGAAGACCGTCTGGTACGCGGACACGGGCCACTCCCTGGACACGTACCCGTAGCGGATCGGGTGGCCGTGGCGCTCGAGGTACGGCCCCAGGGCAGAGGGGAGCCGGAGCTCGGCGGTCCACAGCCGCGACTCCTTCGGCCGGTCCTCGGGCGGCCCGCAATCCGGCGGGTACGGCTCCAGGACGCCGGCCGAGGCGTCGGGCAGGTGGAGCGTCTCCCCGGGCGTGGCCTCGCGGAACGGAAGGCTCTCGGCGCCGGACGGCCGCCGGAGCTCCACCACCCAGACCTCGGGATCCGGCCCCGGCGGCCTGGCCAGGTCGACCGGGCCCTGCCCCGAGGGGAGCGGCGTGGACAGGTGGAGCTCGAGCCGCGTTCCGTCGGCCCGCCGGGCGGGAACCGATGCCGGCAGGGTGCCGGAGTTGTTGATGACCAGGAGGTCGCCGGCCTCGAGGAACCGCGGGAGGTCTCGGAACCGGGCGTGAGCCAGGCGCAGGTCGTGCCGGGACGCCACCATCAGGCGAACGTCGTCGCGGGAACGGCCGCGGGCCTCCGGAGGGTCGTGGGCCTCCAGCTCGGGCGGCACCTCGAACTCGAGCGGCCCGGGGCGCGTCCCGGCCGCGGTCCGGGTCACGCCCCACCTCCTGCCGGCATGGCGGCGCCGGTCCTCTCGGCCGTTGGGTGGTGAGACGGCGCCGGGTCCGGCGGCGCGAGCTCCCCGGCTCGATACCGGCCGCTCGGAAGGTCCTCCTCGATGAGGCGGAGCAGGCCCGGGACGCTGGCCTCGGGCGGCGGCCGGTCGGAGACGTCCTCGCCGGGGAAGGCCTCCTGCTGCATCCGGGTGTTCATGTCGCCGGGGTCGACCCGGTACACGCGGAGCTCGGCATGCTCGGCCGCCAGCACGTTCGAAGCCTGCTCCAGCGCCGCCTTCGACGAGCCGTAGCCGCCCCATCCCTGGTAGCCCTCCACGGCGGCGTCGGATGTCACGTTGAGAACCCGACCGTCGGGGGACTCCCGAAGGAGCGGGAGCGCCAGCTGGAACAGCCGGATCGGCGCGAACACGTTCGCCCGGAACACGTCCTCCAGGGCGTCGAGGGGATACCGCTCGAGCGGCGGCTGCGGGCTCGGCCCCAAGAGGCTGGCGTTGTTGACCAACAGGTCGAGGCCGCCCAGGGCCCGGGCATCGTCGACGAGCCGCACCCGGTGGGACTCGTCCGCGACGTCCCCCGCGATCGCGCGCACGGCGGTCACACCCGCGAGCTCGTCGCGCGCCGCCTCGAGGGCATCGCTGCCCCGGGCGTCCATCACCAGACTCCATCCCCGTTCGGCCAGCGCCCTGGCCAGGGCCAGCCCCAACCCGCGCGACCCGCCGGTGATGAGGGCCACCCTCGTTCGGTCCTCGCTCATGGAACGCTCCTCTCATGTCAAGGGGCGCTTCTGCCAATAGACACAGTCTATTCTGTTTTTACGTCGAAGGGTTCCCGATCGGATCGGGCGGCGAGGTTGTCGGCGAGCATCGTCCCGGTGAACGCCTCGATGCCGCGCCAGCGGGCCAGCGCGGTGAGCCCGTCGAAGTAACCCTAGTGCACCGTTCGGCGTCCCCGGTCAGGAGGCCAGGTTGTCGCGCTCCTCGATCACGCGCTCCTGCCCTCGCGGGGTGGTCCGGACGTCCTCGCGCGTGACGCTCCGGCGGTTCGATCCCGCGAAGATGATGGCCCCACTGACAACGAACAGCACGATCCCGACGATCAGCAGGATCAGGCCGACGGTGTTGACGTTGAACCCGGATGTGGAGACGTCGACCGCGAAGTCGAGGATCGCGCCGATGACGACCAGCACGATGGAGAACGCCATGAGCCCGGTACCCGCAGCTCTGTTCATGGTTCACTCCTTGCCGTTTGGGCGCTCCTGCCTTGATTCCCGGGATGCTCTTCACCGAAACGACCCGCCGGTCGGGCTCCGGCCTGGTCGGTGCCCGTAGACGCGGACCTCCACAGTTGGCGGTGCTCGTCGAAGGTCATGACGCCGATCCAGTGCGGCGCCGCGGCTCGCGCGGCGGCCTCCGCGCCCGGGGACGGAAGGCAGTGGGATCGGGGGCCGATCGGCCTGGGTCGCCCGGCGTGCCCCCGCCTAGGCTGGCGACGAGCACGCAGAGACGACGGAGGGCTGCTCGATGTGCCTCGGGGTTCCCGCCATGGTGGTCGAGATCGTCGACCCCGGCCGGTCGACTGCTCTGGTCGACATGGCCCGAGTCCGGCGAGTGGTCTCGACGGCGGTCCTCGATGTCGAGGGAGATCCGGTCCAGGTCGGGGACTGGGTCCTGGTCCACACGGGATTCGCCGTGGCCAAGGTGGACCCCGCCGAGGCCCGGTCGACCTACGAGCTCCTGGGCGGCGGGGCCCCGGTCCCGGCGGGGGGGCGCGGGTCGGTCTGGAGTCCCTACTCGGCCGGACCGGCCGGAAGCGGGCCGAGCATCTCGGCCAGGGGCGGGACCTCGTACGTGGCGTAGTTGTAGACGGGCGACCGGGCCAGGAGCATCTCGAGCTCCTCGTTCGAGTCGACGTCGTAGATCCACGCGCCGCCGTGCCCGCCGACAACGTGATACCTGGCCGCGACCTTGCCCTGGTCCATGAGTGGCTCCGCGTAGTCCGGCATGCGGGCCACCGCCCGGACCACCTCGGTCGACAGCAGCGACAGCTCCAATCGCCACAGCACCAGGAACTTCATTCCGGCCTCCTCGACTCGAGTCCCGGGCGATCCCTCGCCGATGGTCGCGGCGCCGGATCGTCGCGGAACCTTCATCTCCCTGAAACCACTTCGTATCACGCCGGGCCCATGCTGGGCGCATGGTGACGGAGCGCTCCCGATCGGGGGAGGTGGTGACGATGCAGGATCCGAGGACTGCCCAGGGCACGAGCCGCACGGCGCCGGTGGGCGACGCGATGCAGCAGCTCCTGGCCACGCGGGTTCGAGGCGTGGTCCGCTCGGTGGACCGGCGGGCCTGGCTGTACGACGACCCGGGGACGTTCCACGCGGCCATCGAGGAGGTGCTGCGGGGCCTGGCCGCGGCCGGGCTCCTGATGCCATGGGGGCGGTGAGCCTCGACGAACCGGGCCGCCCCGGCGCCGGCATCGCGCGGGACGCGCGGGTGGCGGGCTCTCCCGGCACGGCGGAGGCCGCCATCACGGTGGTCGACGACTACCAGGGCGCGGGACTCGGCACGGCGCTGGGCATCGTGCTCGCGTCTGTGGCTCTGCGGCGGGGAATCACCCGGCTGCGGGCCCACGTGCTCGCCGACAACCGCAGGGTCCTGGGACTGCTCGATCGGGTGGGGGCCACGGTGCGCCAGGACTCGCCGGGCGTGGCCCTGGCCGAGATCGACCTGCACGCGCTCGCCGGCATCTGACGCATACCCGGCCGGGCGGGCCGTGTTGCGCCGGAGCGTGGATAGGTGTCAGCTATGTCCGTGGGCGAACGGCGCGATCCGGTCGGCATTGTGGGCTGCGGCACCATGGGCAGCGGCATCGCCGAGGCCTCCGCCCTGGCCGGCCACGAGGTGGTGGTCCTCGTGCTTGACGACGAGCACGAGGCTCGGGGCCGTGAGCTGATCGGAGAGTCCCTCCGGCGATCGGTCGAGGCGAACCGACTGACCGACGAGGAGCGCGAGGCGGCGCTGGCCCGGATCGCGTTCGCCACCGAAGCGGGTGCCCTTGCATCCGCCGGGATCGTGATCGAGGCCGTGCCGGAGCGGCTCGACACCAAGCGGGCCGTGTTCGAGGAGATCGGGCGTGCCGCGCCGGAGGCCGTCCTGGCCACGAACACCTCCTCGCTCCCGGTGATCCGGGTGGCCGCTGCAGCGGGCGACCCCGGCAGGGTGGTGGGCCTGCACTTCTTCAATCCCGCCCCCGCCATGCGGGTGGTCGAGCTGGCGCTGAGCATAGCCACGAACGCCGGCGTGGCCGCCCGGGCCCGGGCCTTCGCCGAGGAGCTGGGCAAGACCGTGGTGGAGTGCCGGGACCGTGCGGGGTTCATCGCGAACCTCCTGCTGTTCCCGTACCTCAACGACGCCGTACGCCTCCTGGACCAGGGCTCGGCCAGTCGCGACGACATCGACGCCGCCATGCGGCTCGGCGCCGGCCACCCCATGGGCCCCCTCGAGCTCGTGGACCTCATCGGGCTGGATGCCTGCCTGGAGATCCTGGAGTCGCTGCACCAGCAGTTCGCCGAGCCCCGCTTCGCGCCCGCCCCGGCCCTCCGGGAGCTGGTGGTGGCCGGGTTCACCGGCCGCAAGGCCGGGCGGGGGTTCTACGACCACGCCGGCGAGGTGCGTCCTCCCTCCGTTGCCGGGGGAGGATCGGAGACGGGGGGCGGGGAACCGCGGACCGTGGGCGTGGTGGGGACGGGAACGGTGGGGGCGGGCATCGCGGAGGTGGCGGCCCGGGCCGGGCTGGCCGTGACCTGCTGGGGCCGGTCGGAGGACTCGGTGGGCCGGGCCCGCGCCGCCGTGGTGCGGTCCGCGGCCCGCGCCGTGGAGCGCGGCAAGCTGGAACCGGAAGCCCGCGACGACCTCCTGTCCAGGATCAGGTTCACCACCCGGCTGGAGGACCTGTCGTCCTGCGACGTCGTGGTGGAGGCCGTGGCCGAGGATCTCGAGGTGAAGCGGGACCTGTTCGCCCGGCTGGGAGCGGTGGCCTCCCCCTCCGCCGTCCTGGCCACCGCGACGTCGTCGCTGCCGGTGGTGGAGATGGCCGCGGCCAGCGGGCGGCCGGACCGCGTCGTCGGCTTCCACGTGTTCAACCCCGTGCCGGTGATGCGCCTGGTGGAGGTGGTCCGAACCGCCGCCACGTCGGATGACACGGCGTCGGCCGCGGAGGCCCTGGCCCGACGCATCGGCAAGACCGTGGTGCGGTGCCGGGACCGGGCCGGGTTCATCGTGAACCGCCTGCTGTTTCCGTACCTCAACGACGCCGCGCGGATGGTGGAGGAGCGCTACGCGTCGGTGGAGGACATCGACACGGTGATGACGCTGGGGTGCCGCCACCCGGTGGGGCCGCTCGCCCTCATGGACATCGTGGGGCTCGACGTGACGGTCGAGATCCTGCGCAGCCTCCACCGCGAGCTCCACGAGCCGGCCCACGCGCCGGTCCCGCTCCTGGAGCAGATGGTCGGCGCGGGGTTCCTGGGCCGCAAGGCCGGCCGGGGGTTCCGGACCGAGGAAGCCGGTCGCGGGGCCTGACCGCCGGGCCCGAGGAAGAACCCGGCGGGTGCTGGTCAGGCCATATGCTGGCCTTCGATGACCGATCCGAACGGCGAGGCCCGGCGAGCATGGTGGCGCTCGTGGGAAGCCGGTGTGTTCGTTGCGGCCGGAGTGGTTGTGGGCATCCGCATCGCCCGGGGCCGCCGGGCCCGGATGGCGCCGCCCGACCGCGACGCCCTCCGGCAGATGTCCTGGCTCGGGCGGCAGCTCGACCCATACCCCACCGCGGAGCCGGGCCAGGCCTTTCCGCCGCTGCCTCCGGGGCAGGTGGTGGATGTCCCGGACCGGGGCGAGATGTTCGTCCGGGTGGCCCGCCGGCAGGAGAGCGACGGGATTCCCATCCTGCTGCTGCACGGATGGATGGCAACCGCGGATCTCAACTGGTTCCTGCTGTACGAGGCCCTGACCGGCCGGCACACGGTGGTCGCCCCCGATCTCCGGGGGCACGGCCGGGGGATCCGGAGCCCCCGGCCGTTCTCGATCGAGGACTGCGCCGACGACGCCGCGGCGCTCCTTCGCGGGCTCGGGATCGAGAAGGCGGTGGCGGTGGGGTACTCGATGGGCGGCCCCGTGGCCCTGGAGCTGTGGCGGCGCCACCCGGAGCTGGTGGCCGGGCTGGTGCTGGAGGCCACCGGGCTGCAGTTCAGCTCCACGCCGCTGCAGCAGACCGCGTGGCGCCTGCTGGGGGTGGGCGGGGTCCTGCTGCGGTGGCCCACCGGCCGGATGGTGCTGTTCCGGCTGGGCGCTGCCATCCATGAGATCCCCGAGGAGCTCCTGGCCTACCGGGCGTGGGCCGACGGTGAGTTCCGGCGGAGCGACCCCCTGGAGGTGGTGGAGGCCGGCCGGGCCCTCAGCCGGTTCGACGCCCGGCCGTTCGCCCGGTCGGTGAACGTCCCCACGTCGGTGGTGGTGACCACCCTCGACCGGATGGTCCCGCCGTCGGAGCAGCGGGCCCTGGCCGAGGCCACGGGGGCCCGGGTGTTCGAGTTCGAGGCCGACCACTCCGCGGTGGCCATCCGGCCCCGGGAGTTCGCGGAGGTCACCCTGGAGGCCATCGCGGCGGTCCTCCCGCAGGCGGAGCAGGCCACCGATTCCGTCGAGGAGGCGGCCGACTCCGCCTGAGGCCAGCGCGCGGTTCGACCCCCTGTGGGGTGGGGCGGTTCGCGCCGGCCCGGGGTGTGTGGCTCCACCGCCCCACATGCGCAATGATCACGCGTGCTGCACGGAATCGAGCCGGATCGGCGAGGTCCGCCCGCGCCTCGCCCAGAGAGGAGACGTCGATGAGCAGCAAGTTCGTCGAGGCGTTGATGGCGGACGTCGTCGCCCGGAATCCCGGCGAGGTGGAGTTCCACCAGGCCGTGCGGGAGGTCGCCGAGTCCGTGGAGATCGCGCTGGACCGCCATCCCGAGTACCGGCAGGCCAAGATCCTGGAGCGGATCATCGAGCCCGAGCGGGTGATCATGTTCCGGGTCCCGTGGGTCGACGAGGCCGGTGAGATCCAGATCAACAAGGGCTACCGGGTCGAGATGAACAGCGCCATCGGCCCGTACAAGGGTGGGCTGCGCTTCCACCCCAGCGTGTACCTGGGGCTGCTGAAGTTCCTGGCCTTCGAGCAGGTGTTCAAGAACGCCCTGACCACCCTTCCGATGGGCGGCGGCAAGGGCGGCTCGGACTTCGACCCCAAGGGCAAGAGCGACAACGAGGTCATGTGGTTCTGCCAGTCGTTCATGACCGAGCTGGCCCGCCACATCGGACCGAACACCGACGTCCCCGCCGGCGACATCGGCGTGGGCGGCCGTGAGATCGGGTACCTGTTCGGCCAGTACAAGCGGGTCCGCAACGAGTTCACCGGCGTGCTGACGGGCAAGGGTCTGGGGTGGGGCGGCTCCCTGATCCGCCCGGAGGCCACCGGCTACGGGGCCGTGTACTTCGCCCACGAGATGCTGTCCGCGCGCAACGAGGAGCTGGAGGGCCGGGTATGCCTGGTCTCCGGGGCCGGCAACGTCGCGCAGTACACCGTGGAGAAGCTCCTGCACATGGGGGCCAAGCCGGTCACCGTGTCGGACTCCGGGGGGTTCGTCCACGACCCCGACGGCATCGACTTCGAGAAGCTCGGCTGGCTCATGGAGCTGAAGAACGACCGCCGGGGCCGGATCAGCGAGTACGCCGAGCGGTATCCCCGGGCCACGTTCACCCCGGCCGACCCCAGGGCCGACTTCAACCCGCTGTGGGCCATCCCGGCGGACTGCGCGTTCCCCAGCGCCACCCAGAACGAGATCAACGCGAAGGACGCCGTGAACCTGCTGAACGCCGGGGTCCGCGTGGTGGCCGAGGGCGCGAACATGCCGACCGTCCCCGAGGGCGTGGAGCGGTTCCTCGACGCGGGGATCCTGTACGGCCCCGGGAAGGCTGCGAACGCCGGCGGCGTGGCCGTGTCCGGGCTCGAGATGTCGCAGGACTCCCTGCGCATCACGTGGCCTCGCGAGGAGGTGGACCACCGCCTCAAGGACATCGTGAAGGCGATCCACCAGCAGTGCCGGGAGACGGCCGAGGAGTACGGGACGCCGGGGAACTACGTGAACGGCGCGAACATCGCGGGCTTCGTGAAGGTGGCCGAGGCCATGCTCGACCAGGGGATCGTGTAGTGCGTCGCGTCGCCCGAGGGCCGGAGCACTAGCTCTGGCCGACGACACCCCCGCCCTCCGGGCCCTGGCTGGATCGGGACTGGCCCACGACGTCGTGCGGACCGAACGGCCGTCGAGCGTCGAGGAGAGCGCCGCCCTGCAGGGGATCGAGGTCGGGCGGCTCCTGCGAACCTCCACCTGGCCCCGGCCGACCTCGTGGCCCACCTCCGTGCGGACGTGGCCGAGGTGACCCGCCCCGCCTGACGGGCGCCCGTCTCGCACCAGCCGGGGTGCGCCCGGTCGGGCCAGACCGTCCTGTGTCACCTCGGGGACGGTCCCGTCGGGCTCGTCGCCCAGCGTGAGCATCGTGGTGAAGCCGACGTCGCAGGCGGGCTCGCCGGTGCAGGACACGGCCACGGCCTACGGCACGGCGCCGGACCCGGCGCTGCCCGCGTCGGGGTCGGCCTCGACCGAACTGCGAGGCGCACGAGCTCCGGCGGAGCACCGAGGCGTCCCCGCCGGCCCATCACGCGCCGGCCGGGACGCCTCGCGCGTTCCGGTCGCCGCTGCTCGCGACCGGCTAGAGTCCCCGGACGGCGGGCAGCGCGCCGCCGCGGGTGCCGGACGAGCGAGGAGGGTGACGGGTGGGCGACGAGCAACTGTCGTTCGAGCGGGACATCAAGCCGCTGTTCCGGGATTTCGATCGGTCCGAGATGACGTGGGCCTTCGATCTGTGGAGCCGCGACGACGTGAAGAACAACGCCGACGTCATCCTGGAGCGGCTGGAGGCCGGGGAGATGCCGTGTGACGACTCCTGGCCCCCGGAGCAGGTCGAGCTGTTCCGCCGGTGGACGCAGGCCGGCACTCCCGCCTGACGACGAGCTCGTCGCTGCCGACCGGACTTTCGACCCTCCGTGGGCTAGGGTGGCTCGGTGGCCGAGCGTGCGACCACCGCTTCTGGTGACGCCGGCCCGCGCCCTGCCGGCCGGTGGCCCGAGTGGTCGTGGGCCGGGTTGCTCGTGGTGCTGGGGGCGGTGGCGGCTGCCGCCGTCGTGGCCTGGCAGTTCCTCTCGCTGTACCCCGAGCGCGGGTTCGCCACCCCGGTCGCCAGCGACACCCTGAAGTACATCTGGCGGAGCAACCTGGCCCAGGCGTCCGGGCTCCACGCCATCGTTGGGGTTCCGGCGGCGACGACGGTCAGCGCGGACCGTCCGGGGTTCCCGGTGGTGGCCAGCATCGTGCACTCGTTCCTGGGGGCCTCGCCGTTCCGGTTCGCTTTCGTGGTCCCTGCCGTGACCGCCGTGATCATCGGCCTGGCCGCCGGCGCGCTGATGACGTCGGCCCTGGACGAGCCCCGGTGGTCGTTCCCGGTGTACCTCGTCGCCGTCGGGGGGTCGGTGAACGTCGCGCTGATGGCGGTGGGGTACGGGGACAACCTCCTGGTCTCGGGGGTGCTGGTGGCCGCGGCCACGTGCGCGCTCCTGGCCGCGGACGGCCGGCGGGGGGTGGTGGCCACCGGAGTCCTGCTGGCCGGCGCGGGCCTGGTCCACTGGCAGTTCACGGCGCTGTTCGTCGCGGTCCTGCTGGGCGTCGCGGTCCTCCTGGTCCCGGAGTCCGTGCTGGCCATGCGGCGGGGGATCCGGGCCGTCCGGACGCCCTCCGCGCGCCTGGGCGCCGGGGTCCTGGCCGGGGTCGCGGTGGGAGCCGGCCTTCTGGTGGGCCTCGCGCCCGGCTCGCCGGACACCTCGGACACGAACCGGGGAAGCTTCCTGCAGAAGCTGGCCAGGACCCGCGATGCGTACCGGTTCGGTGTGGCCGGCCCGCTGGCCGCTGCGGGGGCCGTCGCCGTTGCCATCCCGCCCCGAGCCCGCCGCCTGCGGGGGCTGGCCCTGCTTGTGGCGTGGGGGATGACCGCCGTCGGCGGGTACTGGGCTTTGCGGATCGCTCGCATGACGGTCCCGGCGCACCGGCTCATCGCCTTCGCCCTGGCCATCCCTTTGCTGGGGGCGGCCGCGGTGGTCGGCGTGGCCAGGGGCCTGGGGTGGATGGCGTCGATCTTCAGCCGGGGTCGGGAGGGGCGGCCGGCGGCGGTCGTTCTCCGGGTGGCTGCTGCGGTGATCGGCGGCGCCGTGGTGGCGGCCGGAGTGGTGGCGGGAGTGTCCGTGGCCAGGGGGGAGTGGTTCGACCGGGCCCATCCGGTCATGCGCCTCCCCGGGCTGAGCAGGTTGCCGGCCACGGAAGCCCGGGCCCTGGCCGAGGCCGCCACCGCGGGGCGGTACGTGGCGCGGGACGGGGGAGGGCTCCCGGTGGTGTACATCGTCGGCGCCGGCGGCCAGGTCAGCAGGGCTGCGGCCGTCGCCGCCGCAGGGATCATCCGTGACGCGATCCCGGCGGATCAGATCCCGACCACCGCCTTCTACGTGGGCGACGCCCGGCTGTTCCTGCGAGGCATCCCCGTCCGATCCGACTCCAGCGGGGGGTTCAATCGCCTGTCGCTTCGGTTCTGGGAGGGGGTCAGGCCCTTTGCGCGAAGCGCCATCGCGATCGAGCTGCTGGCGTTCAACCCGGGGCTCACGAAGCATCAGCGGGCCGAGCCGGGGAGGTGGATCGCCAGAGGGGTGTGGCTGGTCCGGGGGCCGGAGCCGTCCGGGCCGCTCGAGGCGGCCCCCGCGCCGCGTCCTCCGTCCTGGCGCTCCCTGGCCCTGCTCACGGCCGGCGTGGTGGTGCTCCTGGGGGCGGCGGGGTCCGGGTGGTCGTTCGCGCTGGTCGGGGCGGGGGCGGGCGCGAGGGCGGCGCTGGCCCCCGCGTTCGGGGTCGCGGTGATCGCCATGGCGGGGACGGCGGCGGACCGGGCCGGGCTTCGCCTGCGAGGGGTGGCCGGGGTCGCCGTCGCGGTGGCCGTGGCAGGCCTGGGGTGGGTGCTGTGGTGGTCCCTCCGGCCCCGAGGCGAGGCCGGTGGCCCGGAGGCCGGTGGCCGGGAGGCGCCGGCGGAAGCGGACGCCATCCGCGCAGACGGCCCGCCCGTATAAACTATCGTCGTTAGCGATACGAACATCCACGTGCCTGCTCGTCGGGGACCGTTCCCCGAATGGCCGGGCTTCCCCTGGAGGTCCCGATGATCGATCCACGCGAGGTGAGGGGTCCGGTTGGCCCGGCCGAGGAGGACGCAGACCCGCGCGCGGCCGCGGCTCGCGATGACCGGCTGGCCGTCGTCCGCGAAGGGGATCCGGAGATGCCCCGGCGGAACCCCGCCGCCGAGCGGGCCGTCCGGGACCTGCTGGCCGCGCTGGGGCAGGACCCCGACCGGCCCGGCCTCGTCGACACCCCCCGCCGGGTGGCGGCCTCCCTCGGCGAGCTCCTGACCCCCGTGCCGTTCACGCCGACCACGTTCCCCAACGACGAGGGATACGACGAGCTGGTCCTCGCGCGCGACATCGATTTCCACTCGCTGTGCGAGCACCACATGCTGCCGTTCATCGGCGTCGCGCACGTCGGCTACCTGCCGAAGGACCGGATCATCGGGCTGTCGAAGCTGGCCCGCGTGGTGGAGATGTTCGCCCGCCGCCTGCAGGTCCAGGAGCGGATGACCTCGCAGATCGCGAGCTGGCTGGACGACAACCTCCAGCCGAAGGGCGTCGGGGTGGTCCTGGAGGCCGAGCACACCTGCATGGCCCTGCGGGGGGTGCGCAAGCACGGATCGCGCACGATCACCTCCGCGCTCCTGGGGTGCGTCCGGAGCGACGCCAGGACCCGGCAGGAGTTCCTCTCGCTGGCCACACGGCAGCCCGAGCAGCGATAGGGTCCGGCCATGGCGGTCGTCGTGACCCGCCGGGAGACGTTCACGGCCGGACACCGGCTGTTCAACCCGTCGTTCTCCGACGAGCGCAACCGCGAGGTGTTCGGCAAGTGCAGCAGCCCCTCGGGGCACGGCCACAACTACGTGCTGGAGGTGTCGGTGGCCGGCGGCCTCGATCCCGAGACCGGCTACGTGATGGACCTCGGGACGCTGTCCGCGATCTTGCACGAAACGGTGATCGACGACGTCGATCACCGGAACCTCAACACCGACGTGGAGTGGCTGGCCGGGCGGATCCCGACCACCGAGGTCCTGGCCGACGCGATCTGGGACCGGCTGGAGGAACGGCTGCCCGCGGGGTGCCTGTGGCGGGTCCGGGTCCGCGAGACCGAGAAGAACTGGGCGGAGCGCCGCCGGGACCCGGCATGAACGGGGTGGCGCGCTCGCCGGCGGCCCGGGAGGCCCCGGGTCCGGCGCACCGGCCCGCCTCGCGCCCGGCCGCCCCGCGTCCCGAGGCGCCTCCCCCCCTGGCGTCACGCTACGAGCCGATGCACCTGGGCGCGTTCACCGACGAGGAGCTCCGGCGGTTCCTCGCTCCGCTGGGCCTGGAGCCCGCCGAGGTGGCGGCGGGCGGGGAGGCGTGGCGGCGGGCGGCCCCGGCCCTGGCCTGGGAGCTGCTGTACCGGGTGGAACCCGATCTGTACGTCCGGCTCACGGCCGGCGAACGCCTCCATCCCGGGATCCTGGCGTGGTTGCCGGAGCGGATCGGCACGGCCGTCGAGGTCGGCGCCGGGTGGGGGCGTCTCACGCTGGACCTGGCCCCGAGGTGCCGGCGCTTGGTGGCGGTGGAGCCGGCCGGCCCGATGCGCGGGTTCCTGGGGTCGAACCTCGCGGGACACGCTTCGGTGGAGGTGGTCCCGGGATTCTTCGACGATCTGCCGGTGGCGTCCGCCGCCGCCGACCTGGTGATCGCGTGCTCGTCGTTCACGGCCGACCCCGCGCACGGCGGCGACACCGGCCTGGCCGAGATGGAGCGGGTGTGCAGCCCGGGCGGGCTGGTGGTGGTGGTGTGGCCCGACCAGCCCGAATGGCTGGTCGACCGGGGGTTCGCCGCGGTGGCCTTCGAGGGGGACATGGCCGTGGAGTACCCGTCCGCCGAGGAGGCTGCGGAGCTGGCCCGGATCTTCTGGCCCGACGCCGCGGACGAGGTGGAGCGCCGGGGCGACCGGCGCGTCCCCTACGAGGTCCTCGGCGTCCCTGCGCCGCGGTCGCTGTGCTGGCGCCGGAGGGCGGCATGAGGATCGCCATGGTGGCGCCGCTCGTCTCGCCCATCGCGGAGCCGAACGTCGGCGGTTCGCAGGCCCTGCTGGCCGACCTCGCGGCGGGTCTGGCCGGCCGGGGACACGACGTCGCGGTGTACGCGGCGTCGGGGTCGCGGATCGAGGGGGTGGAGGTCGTGGACACCGGGGTGGACCCGGCCTCGCTGGCGGCCACGCTGTTCCGGGCCGACGGAGGGGCAGCGACGGCGGTGCCCGGGACCTCGGGCGCCACCGCGGCCCGGGACGCGTTCGATCGCGCCGTCGCGCTGGTGGCCGGACACGGAGCGGACGTCGTGCACGTGCACGCGTTCGACGCGCCGGCCGTCGACGCGGCCGCGACGCTCCCGTTCCCCGTGGCGCACGTCCTGCACCTGCCTCCCACCGCGGACGTGGCGGCGGCCGTGCGCCGGGCGGTCCGAGGGCTCCGGCCGCTCACCGCGGTGACCGTGTCGCGGTGGATGGAGGCGGCCTGGCGCGCCGAAGGGGTCCCGTCGACGGTGATCCGGAACGGGGTCCCGGTGGGCCGGATCCCGTGGCGCGTCGACGGCGGCGAGGAGGTGCTGTTCGCGGGCCGCCTTTCCCCCGAGAAGGGCGCGGTCGAGGCCCTGGAGATCGCGGCCCGGGCCGGGACGCCGATCCGGGTGGTGGGCGCGCCGTACGACCCCCGCTACGCCGGGGTGGTCGGGGCCTGGCGGGGCCGGCCCGGGGTCACGGTGGAGGGTCCGGTGCCGCGCCGGCGGCTCTGGGCGCTGATGTCGAACGCCCGGGCCGTGCTGTGTCCCGCCCGGTGGGATGAGCCGTTCGGACTGGTGGCCGCGGAGTCCCAGGCCGCGGGGACCCCGGTGATCGGGTTCCGCCGGGGGGCCCTGGAGGAGGTGGTGGCCGACGGCATCACCGGCTCGCTGGTCGCCGACGGCGACCTGGACGCGGCGGCCCGGGCGGTGGCGGACGCCGACCGGTTCGACCGCACGTCCTGCCGCCGTCACGCGGAGCAGACGCTCGACCTGGAACGGACCCTCGACGGCTACGAGGGCCTCTCGGTCCGACTGGCAGAGACGGCGCGCGGCGTGGGGACGGGGCGATGACCGAGGGCGGTCCCCTGGCCGGGGAGGTGGCGGTGGTCACGGGGGCCAGCCGGGGGATCGGGCGCGCCGTCGCGGTGGCCGTGGCGGCGGCGGGTGCATCCGTCATCCTCGCGGCCCGGGACCACGAGGCGCTGCAACACACCGCCGAGGAGATCGTCGCGACCGGCGGCCGGGCCGAGGCCGTGGTCACCGACGTGTCCGACCGGGAACAGGTGGATCGGCTGTTCGATGCGGCCGACGAGCAGGGCGGGTGCTCGATCCTGGTGGCCGCCGCCGGCGTCCTGACGAAGGGCCTGGTGGAGGAGACCACCGACGAGGCGTGGTCCGAGACGATCGGCGTGAACCTCACGGGGACGTTCCTGTGCTGCCGCCGGGCCTTCGGGGCCATGCGCCGGCGGGGCGAAGGCCGCATCGTGGCCATCTCGTCGCTGTCGGGCGTCTACGCGACCGAGAAGTTCCCCGGCCTCGCCGCGTACAACGCGTCGAAGGCCGGCATCGTGGGGCTCATCGAGGGACTGGCCGTGGAGGGCAGGGAGCACGGGATCTCCGCCCTGTGCCTGGCCCCGGGCGCCGTGGACACGGAGATGCTGCGCCTGGCGAACCCGACCCTCCGGCCGGGCCTCCAGCCCGAGGACGTCGGGCGCCTCATCGTCGAGCTGCTGGACGGTCCCATCCACGCGCTCACCGGGAGCAACGTCCCGCTGTTCTCCAACCGCTGAGCGTCGGCTCCTCCGCCGGGGGCGGCCGCCTCCGCCACCCCCTCGCTGCCTGCTGTCTTGTCACTTTCTGCGGCATTCGCCGTGTTTCGGTGGGGGGAACTCGGGAAGGGTCGGAAGGTGGGCATGGCCGGAGCCGCCGTCCGGATCGCCGTGACCCCCCGGCTCTCCCCGACCCAGAGGAGGGCCGCCCCGCGGGCGGTCCGCGTTCATCCCCGGCTCTCCCCGACTCCGAGGGGGGTCGCGGTGCCGGCGGTCCGCGTTCATCCCCGGCATCGCCGGGCCGCCGGGGAACCCCTGTCGTGGCCCCGCGTCGCCTGGACGCTGGTCGCCGTCGCCGCGGTCGCGGCCCTGCGGGGATCGGGCGTCGTCCCGGCGTTCGGGGAGGAGGCCACGCCGGCCGCTCGGGCCGAGGTGCGGGTCCAGGTCCCGGCACCGGCAGCCCCCGCCGCTGCAGTCCTCGAACCGTGTCGGGGACGGCGGGGGCCGGACTCTGCCCTGCCCCGCCTCATCCACTGCGAGGCCGCCGTGTGGCACGTGCCGGGCGGCGCGGCGATGGCCCTCGCGGTGGCCCGGTGCGAGTCCTCGATGCGGACCACCGCGTTCAACCCGACCGGGTGCGGCGGAGCCGGATGCTCCGGGCTGTACCAGCAGAGCCTGCGGTTCTGGCGGCAGCGCGCTGCGAACTACGGGTTCGCGGAGAGGCCCCCGACGGACGCGGTGGCGAACGTCGTGGTGAGCTTGCGGATGGCTGCGGAGAAGGGGACCTGGGCCAGGGACTGGCCCGTCTGCGGGGCCTGACCGGCTCCCCTACTCGCTGAACTCGCCGTCGTCAGGTCCCGGCGCTCCATGGACGGACTCCCCGGACGCCCGGGCGGACATCGGGTCGACGTCACCGGCGACGAACGCGGGAGCGTCCTGTTGACCGGGGGCGGTTCCTTCGGGCGCCGGCATGGAGGCGGGCTCGGCCGGACCGGCGAGGTTCGCGAACATGACCGCCAGCTTGTCGAGGAAGTCGTGCACCTCCTGCGGCGAGGAGCCGTCCGGGACGTGCCCCGAAGCGGTGCCGGCGGATCTCGTCCGCCGCCGCCGGGTCCGCCGGAGCAAGGCCGACGAGGACGTCGCCGTCGTCCCGACCACGCCCATCCACCGGGCCCCCGTGGCCAGCGTGGGGCCGTCCCAGTCGTCGCCGGGCGGCACGGGATCGAAGACCGGGTCCCACCCGGGGACTCCGTCCCCCAGCCCGTCGCCGAGTTCCAGCCCCAGTCCGAGCCCCAGTCGGAGCCCCAGCCCGAGCCCCAGCCCGAGCCCCAGTCCGAGTCCGAGTTCGAGCTCGAGCTCGAGCCCGGCGTCGAGTCCCACCGCGAGCCCGGCATCGAGCCCGAGCTCCGCACCGTCCACCCACACCACCACGGCAGGGTCTGACCTCGAGTAGTCCACCCCGGGGCGCAGATGGACCGATGGCGACGTCGCCGTCTTGGAGATGCGCGTCCAGCACGACGAAGGTGTTCTTCGCCGCATCGTTCTGCGCCTTCGACCCCGCAACCGCATCATCCCAGCCACTGAGTACTGGTCACCTCCCCCCACCAACTCCCTGCATACTGGCGCGCTCCCGGTCCGAGCCGCTCGACGTCTGAAAGCCATTGCGCGTGTGCCGCGATTCCTGGTTGTTGCGGTGGGTCGGCGGAGGCTGTTTCGGTGGCAGGGGGCCCCTCCCCCTCCCGCCACTTGAGCAATTGGCCGGCCGTGCGGAATCCGTGATTGCGGCTCGTTCAAGTGTCTCCGGGGGGCCCGGGCACCACCGCAACAAAGCTGGCTACGCGGGGGCGCCGAGGTAGGCGCTGCGGAGGGCGCCGCGTTCGATGATCTCGGAGCCGCGGCCTTCGAACGAGATGCGCCCCTTCACCATGACGAACGCCCGGTCC
>WNFU01001223.1_pt1 | contig 40307 bp, 41 predicted proteins | sample 5400121 | NCBI WGS metagenome assembly WNFU01 (sample SAMN13153360, study PRJNA577476) | soil metagenome | isolation source: 100 cm soil or saprolite under grassland replicate 1 | place: USA:California | collected 2016-06-15
TACACGCCGGAAAACTCCCATCGTGGCGAGCCTCGATGTATGAAAGAAGTGGAGAGCCGTGTGCAGTCAAAGCTGCCAGCACGGTTCGGAGGGGGGCGCACGCATGCACCCCAGAGGTGTGACGGCGTCTACCCTACACCCTGTGCGGCCCTCAACTGAATAAACACGACTGGTGGAAGAGTCTTAATGGCGCTGAAACGAGATCGTGATCGGTCAGAGTAGGTGTCAACCGGATGCCACACAGGAGAGGGATTCCCCAAGAAGCGAAAGCCTGCGGGAAAGCCGCAGGATATGCAGACGTGGGGACGGTGATAGGCAAGTGATCGGAATGAATAGCGCTGAATATGCTATGAGCACGCCAATGAGCGATGTATGGATGACCCGCAAGGGAGAGGCGCGAAAAGACGGATCACAAGCCTGTTACAACTGCTGCCAAGTCAATTGTAACAGGTATCAATGACAAGGAACCTATCACTGAGGAGCCGTGTGAGATGGAAACTCTCACGCACGGTTCTGAAGCCGAGCGACGGAGGTGACTTCGGCGCTTAGGATAACGCTATGCCGAATTGGAACCACATCGTGCGCGAACATCTCGCCGTGTTGCGCCTGTCGCCTGAACGCGAGATCGAAATCGTCGAGGAACTGGCGTTGCACCTGGAAGCCGCATACGAAGACGCGCTCGCGGATGGTTTGTCGGCAGCGGAAGCCGAGGCGCGCGCCCTGCGGAGTTACGACTGGCGGTTGCTGGAATGTGAATTGAGTCGCGTGGAGCAGCCAGTGGCTACGCGAACTTTGCAACCGTCGCTGGAATTGATCGAGCGCAAAGGAGGAATACGAATGGGATCGTTCATACAAGACCTGCGCTTCGGCGTGCGAATGTTGTTGAAGCAACCCGGCGGCGCCTTGATAGCCGTCATCACGCTGGCGCTCGGCATCGGCGCGAACACGGCGATCTTCAGCGTCGTCAATGCGGCGCTCTTACGTCCCTTACCTTACGCGCAACCGGAGCAGATCGTCGCCATTTGGGAGGGCCGGGGCAAACCGAGCCCAACGCAAGGCGCCTCCGCAGCACGCAATTTTCAGTGGTGGCGTGAGCAGAGCCGCAGCTTCTCAGACCTCGCTCTAACTCAGGGCATCGGTTACCGCCTCACGGAGACGCAGGAAGCGGCCAGCGGCGCAGGGCTGGAAGTGACGCCAAACCTCTTTGCCTTGCTCGGCGTCTCCGCCTTTCGTGGCCGCCCGCTGGCGCCTGGCGACGAGACTGCCGGAGTCAAGCCAGTGGCGCTGAGCTATCGGCTCTGGCAAAGCAGTTTCGGCGGCGCCTCAAGCGTCGTAGGGCGCAGCATCAAGCTCGGCGCCGAAGCCTACACGGTGGTGGGGATCATGCCGCCTCAATTTGTTTTCCCGCCTCGCATCAGCTTGGCGTCCGACGTGAAGGCGCGGGATTGTGATCTCTGGGTTCCGATGGCCATTGATCAGCGGCGTCTGCAGCAAACGGGGAGAAACTATTTCGCCTACGGCCGCCTTCGGACGGGTGTGACGCTCGCTCAGGCGCAGAGTGAAATGAACGCCTTCGCGCCGCGCTTACAGGAGACCTATCCTGACCTGAACGATCAGCTCTACATTCGCCTGGCAGCGCTGCCGGAGTTGGCGACGCGACAGGTTCGGCCCCTGCTTTCCGTGTTGCTCGGCGCGGCCGCTTTCATTCTGCTGATCGCCTGCGCCAATGTCGCGAACTTGCTCCTGGCGCGCGGAGCCGCCCGTACGCGAGAGATGGCGATTCGGGCGGCGCTGGGCGCAACGCGCGGCCGGGCGCTCAGGCAAATCCTGACGGAGTGCGTTCTGCTGGGTTTGCTCAGCGGCCTGGCTGGCCTGGCCCTGGCGTATGGAGGTTTGCGGCTGCTCTCAAGCGTCGCTGAGATGCGCAGCCCGCATCCGCTGGCGATTGACCTGCCGGTGTTAGGATTCACACTCGCGCTCTCATTGGTCACGAGCCTGCTGTTTGGCTCGTGGGCCGCCTGGCAGATGGCTACGAGGGCGATCAGCCAAACGCTCCAGGAGGCGGGGCGCAGCGGCGCGGGCGGCGTCAGGCTTGGACGCGTGCGGGGCGGGCTGGCGGTGGCGCAGGTCGCGCTCTCCTTAATGCTCCTGATTGGCGCGGGTCTACTCATACGTACATTGTGGACGCTCTTGCAGGTTGATCCGGGCTTTCGCGCCGAACGCGTCCTGACGATGGATGTCGGCCTCACAGAGAAGTATTCGTCCGGTGATAGAGTCGTGGCAGCCTACGCCGAGATGCTCGAACGCGTGGGCAGCTTACCAGGCGTGGTGTCAGCCGGAGCTACGCAACGATTACCCGTCAGGGGTGAGCCTTACGGCGAATCATTCCAGATCGAAGGCCGGCCCATGCGCTCGCCCGGTGATCTGTTGGAGATGCAGTACCGCGTCGTCACGCCAGGTTATTTCAGCGCCATGGAAATCCCGCTGCGGCAGGGACGTTTACTTTCCGAGCAGGATACCGAGACGAGCCCGCGGGTCGTGGTGATTAGCGAGCGGCTGGCGCGGCTACACTTTCCGAACGAATCACCCGTCGGACGACGCGTGACGATCAACGATCCGAAGGCCGGGCCGTGGGAAGAGATTGTCGGCGTTGTCGGTGATGTCCGGCACTGGGGCCTCGATGCCGAACCGCCGCCGGAATATTACGTGAGCTATCGCCAGCATTGGCGACGCTTCATGACCTTCACCGTCCGGACAGACGGCGACCCGCTACGGCTGGCGCAAGCAGTGCGTGCAGAGGTGCGCGCCTTCGATAAAGACCTTGTCCCAAACCGCGTGGCCACGATGAAACAGGTCATCTCGGCTTCGCTCACCCAAAGACGGCTGAACCTGGTGATCTTCAGCTTCCTGGCGGCTTTGGCCGTCTCCCTGGTGGCCTTTGGTCTTTATAGCGTGCTTGCCTACACGGTGGCGCAGCGCACGCACGAGATCGGCATTCGCATGGTGTTGGGCGCGCAACGCCGAGACATTCTGCGATTGGCGCTCCGGCAAGGCGTCATGCTGGTCGCGCTTGGCCTCGCGCTCGGATTGGTTGGCGCGAGTGTTGCGACACGCGCCTTGCGCAGTCTGTTGTTCGGCATCGGCCCGACTGATCCTGGTGTCTTCACTGCGACCACACTGTTGGTGGCGGTGGTAGCGTTGTTGGCCTGTTATCTGCCGGCGCGGCGAGCGACGAAGGTTGATCCGATGATTGCGTTGCGTAGTGAGTGAGCCGCGCCTGCATCAGGCAGTGAAGCGGAGAAGGAAAAGCAAACGTGCCTGACTGGAAACTAGAGATCAGACGGCGGCTGGCAAATTTGAAGCTGGAGCCGACGCGCGAGGCCGCGATTATTGAAGAGCTGGCATGGCACTTAGCGGACTGCTACGCGGAATTGCTCTCAAGCGGCGCAACGGAAGCGGAAGCTTATCAACGAACACTCACCGAATTGAGCGGCAGTGAATTGCTGGCGTGTGAATTACGCCGCGTGGAGTGGCCAAGCAACCCGGAACCCATCGTACTCGGAACCAATCGCAAATTCGAAATAGGCTATTGACCAATTTTTGACCGGATCAAATGCTAAAAGAGCGAGATTGATGGTAGTATATCCGCTCTTGATGCGGCTGCAAACCGTTGCAAATATTACTATATGACAGTTAACGTCAATGGCTGCACGAGTCGGCGGTAGGATTCATAACCCCCAGATTTCAGTGTGGTTGCTTGTGACAATCTTGTGACAATTCTCCCTGGAAATTGGCCGATTTTGGCGTATAGTGGCGCACTGACCTGTGGCTGCAACTCGTTGAAAATGTTGGTAGATGTCGCCAAATGTGAATTGGCGCTAGATGGCTCGACCGGGCTACGAACCAAAAGGTCGCACGCGACTACTTATTCATTTAACTTGTGAAAATTCGAGTAAGTCCTCAAATGAGTCCCCAAAGCAGAACGGGCATCATTAAGATGCCCGTAAACTATTGATTCTAAAAGTCGGGACGGCGGGATTCGAACCCACGGCCTCTTGCACCCCAAGCAAGACCACCTGATATTCACTCGAATATGTCTCTGCAATATGTCTCTGTACGGAAATCAAGGGATCTGTGATCTCCATTTGCGGCTGGATCGTAATTGATTGTGAATTGATTGTGAAGAAGGAAACCCTATGAAATCAGCGACTGGCTATGTCTTTTACGACGAGAAGAGGAAGCGGTGGATTGCCAGATTGGCCCCTGTTGATAAGGACACCGGAAAACAGAAGGAGTTCAAGCGGTACTGTCTGACGAAAACTGATGCTCGCAAAAAACTGCAAGAACTCAAGAACAAGTATGAGAAGGGCGGGGTTAAATCCATCAACGCTGATAAGTCTAATTTTTCCTATCTTGCTGAGAAATTCAAAAAGGAAAAGCTTGTAGATGCGGTGTACGTCGGTGAAAGAAAGCTCGCCGGTCGCCGTGAGTTGAGCGCGCCTGACGCATGGCTAAAACAACTTCTCTAACAGCGAAGCTTCGAAGGAATCAACCGGCCTGTGGAAATGCTGCGTGTAATGCTCAATTACGCCGTTGATGAACGGATGATCTCGTCGGACCAAAATCCCTTCTCACAAAAGTCGGCCAGAACACTCATCGAAAGAGCCGTCGAAACGAGCCGCGAACGATTCCCGACCTTTGGTGAGGAATTGGCCTTGATCAACTATTGTAATAAGCCCGGCCCTCGTGGAAACGCTCATCTGCGGGCCGTGCTGATCGTCGCCGCGGACACCGGGTTACGCGAGAATGAGATGTTCACTCTGGAAAAGAGTGATATCGATTTCAGATCAGGAGTCATCAGCGTGCGCGCAATCAATGCAAAGACAAACCGTCCTCGTACCATTCCAATGACTCGCAGAGTGAAGGAAGAGCTAGCGCTGCTGAACGAAAATGGCAATGGAAACTTGATCTTCGGCGGGCTGAAAGAAGTAAAACGATCTTTCAACACCGCCTGCCGAGCAAACAAGATTGCGAATCTGCGCAAACACGATTTCAGGCATGCGTTCGTTTCACGATCAATCCTTGCCGGCATTCCCCCTGCCGTCGCTTTGAAGGCGAGCGGTCACGCGTCCGATGAATGGAAGCGATACCTCAATATGACGCCCGATCAGTTGCAGAAGCTGTTTAACCCTTTAGAGGGACAGGTCGTGGAAGACGTGAAGAGATACGGGTTGGATGTCCTGCAACAACTCAGGGAGGCGCTGGGATATACAGACATCGCAAACCTCATCGCCTCATTGGAAACACGTCATTAAGCAAAGCCCGCCGGACTTGACATGGCGATCCCAAAATGGGATCATTTGTAATAGGAGCGCGCCCGTGAGGATTATCAGCAAGAGTCGACTTCGGGAGTTCTGGCGAAAACATCCGGATGCCGAAGCGGCTCTGATGGAATGGTACAAGGTGACGAGCCGCGCCGACTGGAGGAATTTCGCGGACGTGCGCGACTCTTTTCGCCATGCGGATGTGTACTGCGATTGCGTGGTCTTCGACATCAAAGGGAACGATTATCGGCTGATTACGATCATTCTTTACCCGGTGCGACACGTCTACATTCGTCACGTGCTGACGCATGCCGAGTATGACAAAGGCAATTGGAAGAATGACTGCAACTGTTAAGGAAAAATTTGACCTGCGCAAATATTCTCGGCTGGTGTCGAAGGTCGCGCCCCTCGTGATCGAGACTAAGGAGGAGTTTGAACGAGCGGACGCCGAGATCGGTCGACTGCTGAAAAAGGGATACGACAATCTCTCTGCCGAGGAAAAAAGACTTCTGGCGCTGCTTAGCCGGCTCATTGAGGATTACGAAGACCGGACCTTCCCTGTACCTGATAGTCCTCCGTATCGGACGCTCCAATTTTTGATGGAACAGAATGATCTACGCCAGGCAGACCTGGTGTCGGTCTTCGGGTCGCGTGGGCGAGTTTCGGAAGTGGTCAATGGCAAGCGCGCCATCAGCAAGGCTCAGGCGAAGGCGCTGGGAGAATTCTTTAAAGTGTCGCCGGAGTTGTTCATTTGAGCGATTGAAGGCTTAATCCCCACTTACCGCGATCGATCGGCAAGGTTTCATTCATTCACCTCACTATCAATACCACACTCAGCTGCCATCTCGTTTTTCGCTACCCTTGAAAAATCCAAGCGAGCAGTCGACAGCGTAAGCCTGACTGAGAAGTAGGTTTAAGGCTTATGCAGTTTATAAGCCCAATCGAGCTGTTGACCGCGCTCCCGCCAGTTATCTATGAACGATTGGGGCCCCACCTCCAAAGAGTCCGCCTCGAAGCAGGCTGTGTCCTTTTTGATGTCGGCGCCACGATTGAATACACCTGGTTTATTACCAGCGGTATTGTCTCGTTGCTTGGTGTCACAGAAGATGGCGCCTCCGTTGAAGTCGCAATGGCCAGTTGTGACAGTGTGATCGGGTTTCCAGGAATCGTGAGAAAAAACGAGACTTCATTCCGCGCTCAGGTGCAAGTCGCAGGTGAAGCGCTCCGGGTTAGCGCGAGAGTTTTGCAGGCAGCTATTAAGCATGAGAGTCAGATTTACCTACCACTGCTCGACCATACCCACATTCTGAGCGAACAGATTGCACAGGCGACCGTTTGCAGCCAGTTCCACAAGACAGATCAAAGACTGGCCCGTTGGCTACTCCTCGCGCGTGATAGGACGCGCAACGGCGCTTTCAATCTCACACACGAGGCGATGGCGCAGATACTGGGTGTTTCGCGCAGCGGCGTCAGCTTGGCGGCGGGCTTGTTACAAATGAAGGGACTGATCCGTTATGCGCGCGGACGGATTACCCTTCTCTATCCTGAAGGGCTTGAAGTCTCTTCTTGCGAATGCTACCGAATCCTTAGTCGGACGGTAAACTCCTTGCTCCCGCCTGACAATCGGTCAGCGATCGACAGAGTCATTCCCTGACAGACCTTGCCGCGAGACAATCTCTAATCGCTGTAACGGGTCACTCACGCGCGTCTCACGTTTTCGATAAAGGCAGGTTTGACTGCCCTGCGGCCGTCTGCTACTTTTCGCGGGTATTTATGTTGTTGAGACCGAGTCTGAGTTTAATGAGAATGGATCGCCTGCGGCGCGGGGTAGCGATTTTCCTGCTGGCGTTCGCGTCTTACGATATGGCGATTGTCGACGTGTTCTTCCCGCAGACTTGCGGCGAACAGCAAATGTCGCTTCCCAGCGCCGGCCCGGTCGACTCAACTGAAGAGAGCGCGGGTGAAAAGATTGCGGTCAAAAATCACGACTCGCAACCAAGTAAAGATTCACACGAATCTTCCGCAGATGAAGATTGTTTCTGCTGCTGCTCTCACATCATCCCCAGCCCGCACGTAAACGTGGTCACCTTGAATTCCCCGCCACAAGCGGATGACCCGGCAATTACATCTCTTCCGTCTGCGCCGCCACACGGCACTTATCGCCCTCCTCGTCACTCCTAGTTACTCCTTTAGATTCCGTATTGGTTCAGTTGTTCAAGGCGTATCTACGTCTCGGCGCGCCCGCATTTGAGGCAGGCGTCGAAACGCGCCGTCCACGAGCGGCTTGAACCTGCCATGCCAACGTTTGTCGCCGTGGCGACCGATCCCGCGCGGCGCTGACATGAGACCGCTAACAGGATGGAACTATGAGTCCGATTATTTCTTCGGCTTCGTTTTTATATCGAGGAGTGGCGCAGGTGTTTACACGGCCACCCTTTCGATTTCTTTCAATATTCGTCATCTGTCTCGCGGCTTCAGCCGCCGGTTATGGGCAAGTCCCGGCGGCCGGCGGCGGCTCGAATTCCGGCAAGGATTCGCCTGGTCCTGCCGTCGAAGTTCGTGTCGCGGACACATCAAGCGCGCCCGAGAATTGGATCGCGGCTTACGTCGATCCGATTCAGGGCTCGTCATCCATCGATCTAGTGCGCCGCGCGCTCACGGCGAACGCGCAACTCGCCGCCACAAGATTGGAGATCGACCGCGCCCGAGCGCGGTTGCGCCAGGCCGGATTGCGCCCGAATCCAAGCCTGGATTTCGAGCAGCAGAACGGCGTCCTCAATTCGCCCGGAGAGAGAGGGACGACCATCGGATTTTCCATGCCTCTTGAGTTGGCGGGCCAGCGCGGGCGGCGCATCGATCTGGCGCGGGCCGAGCTTGAAGCCTCAGAAGCCGATGTCGCCGATCGTGAGCGTCGGCTGGCTTCGGAAGTGCGCCTGGCCTACATCGAAACACTGGCCGCGTTGCGCGAGATGGAGGTCACGCAGAACCTGTACTCCCTAGACGTCGAAACGGCGCGCATCGTCGAGGCTCGCGTGGAGGAAGGCGACGCCGCGCCGCTGGAATTGAATTTGCTGCGAGCAGAGGTTGACCGCCTTAGGGCGCGTCGCGCGCTGGTCGAGGGGCGGTTGCAGGCCTCGGCGACGCGTCTGAAACAGCTCGTGGGAATGGCGCAGGACGAACAATTCCAATTACGCGAAGCGTTGATGGCGCCGCTGCTGCCTGATCCTCCGGCCTCGCTCGACGCGGCGGTCGCGATCGCGCTGCGTACGCGCCCCGACCTGCGGTTCGCGCGGTTGTCGGAAAACGTCGCCCTGGCCGGTTACCGTTTAGTGAAAGCGCAGGCCGCCCCACAGGTCACAGCCTTCGTTCAATACTCCGACGTCCTCGGAACATTCGACACCACGCCGATCGGCGGGTTGAACGACCGCGACAGGTTACTCGCCTTCGGCGTATCGGTCACCCTGCCCATCTTCAATCGCAACCAGGGGGCGAAGTCCGAGGCTCAACTGGCAATTGCACAGGCGCAGCGGCGGCGTGAATTCACTGAATCGGTCGTTCGCGCCGAAGTCACCGCCGCGTACCGCCGCTACGAAGCCGCGCAGGCTTCGGTCCGGACTTACGAACGGGGAGTGATAGAGCGTTCGGAGCAAAACGTCCAGACGATGCGCGCGGCGTATCAGGTCGGGGCTTTCCGCGTCACCGAATTGCTTGCCGAGCAACGCCGCCTGGTCGATATGCAGCGCGAGATGACCGAAGCGCTCGCGGAACGTTACCGCGCGCTGGCCGAACTGCGAGCGGCGCTGGGAATAGCTGATTAAAAATGAATGGAGGCGAAAGATGTCTGATCAAACATATGAATCACTGAATCAAGAGCGCCCGCCGCGGGTCAACCGCCGGCTGGTGTTTTTTGTCGTCGCGGCGCTGGCGTTGGCCATCACGTCGGGGCTGTATTTCCGGCTCCGCAACCAGGACGCGAAGCCGGAGGAAAAGACCGCGAGCGCTGAACACACAGATGAACACGGCGGGGGCAATGAGGTCGAGCTGTCGGCGGAAGCGTTGGAAGCCGCAAAGATCGAATACGCCACCACGACCGAGCGTCCCGCAGTCGCGTTGCTGCGCGTGACGGGCACGGTCGAGGCCAATCAGCAGCATGTGCAGCAGGTGACGCCCCTCGTCGGTGGGCGCGTCGAGCGCGTGCTGGTTGCGCTCGGCGACCGTGTCCGCGCAGGCGCGCCGCTGGCCGTCGTCTCCAGCCCGCAGATCGCCGAGATGCATGGCAAGCTGCACGAGTCCGAGACGCGCCTGCAAAACGCCGAGCGTAATCTGGCGCGCGTGCAAAAGGCCGAGAATCGCGCCGCCGCGCTTTCGGCGAAAGCCAGACTTGTCGAAGCCGAAGCCGCCTTGAAGCGCACGCGGCGACTGATCGAACTCGGCGCGGGCGCGGGGAAGGATTTGATCTCCGCCGAGACCGCTTACCAGACCGCGAAGGCCGAATACGACTTCCAGACCAACATCTCGCTCAACAAGGAACTGGCCGAAGCGCAGGCCGAAGTGGCCACGGCGCGCGTGGACACGCAGCACACCCGCGACGGGCTGCGCGCGCTCGGCACCCCAGTGTCGGCGAACGAACAGGATTGCCAAAATTGCGACATTTCGCTCATCACGGTGCGCGCTCCTATTTCCGGCACAGTCATCGAACGTTTGATCAACGCTGGCGCGGGCATCGAGGCCGGCAAACCACTCTTCACCGTTGCCGACATTTCGACGCTCTGGGTCATCGCCAACGTGCCGGAGGCGCAGGTGGGCAGCCTGCGCGTAGGCACGCCCGCCGAAGTTCGGGCATCGGCGCTCGGCGACGAGGCGATCTCCGGGCGCGTGGCCTACATTGACCCGGTGCTGAGCGAAGAGACGCGCACAGCGCGTGTCCGAGTCGAGGTAACGAACCAGCGAGAGCGGCTCAAGGTCGGGATGTTCGTCGAGGTCGGTTTTCAGACCGAAGCGACCAGGCAAGGCAAAGCGATGGAGAACGAGTTGGTCATCCCCGAAGAGGCCGTCCAGCGCATCAACGAGCGCACGGTCGTCTTCCTGCCGAAAGAAGGCGAGCCAGGCCATTTCGAGTCGCGCGACGTGGGGCTTGGCGGCGTGACGGGCGGATACCAGCGCGTCATCAGCGGACTCAAGTCTGGCGAGCGCGTCGTGAGCAAGGGCAGTTTTACGCTCAAGACGCAACTGCTGAAAGGCGAAATGGGGGAGCACGAGCACTGAGCCGGACGGCCTCAGGAGAGATGACAATTTATGATTAACGGATTGATTCGCTTCTCTGTTTCTCAACGCCTCATCGTCCTATTGACGGTGGCGATTATGATCGGCGCGGGCGTTTACAGCCTCATCAGGCTGCCGATTGACGCCGTGCCTGACGTGACCAACGTCCAAGTACAGGTGTTGACCGCCGCGCCGTCGCTCGCGCCGCTCGAGATCGAACGGCAAATCACTTTCCCGGTCGAAGTGGCGATGTCGGGTCTGCCGGACATCGAGGAGATTCGCTCGGTGTCGAAGTTCGGCCTCTCGGCCGTGACGGTCGTTTTCCACGATTCGGTAAACACTTACTTCGCCCGCCAGCTCGTCCTCGAACGGCTGACGCAGGCGCGCGAGCAAATTCCGGAAAACATCGGCGCGCCGGAGATGGGGCCGATCTCGACGGGTCTCGGTGAAATCTACCAGTATGAACTCAAAGCGACGCCAGGCCCCGAAGGCGAACAGTATGACGCGACTGCGCTGCGCACCATTCAGGATTGGAGCGTGCGGCGGCAGTTGCTCGGCGTGCCGGGCGTGACTGAGGTCAACAGCTTCGGCGGGCTGGAGAAGCAGTTTCAGGTGCGCCTCGACCCCACAAAACTTCAATCCTACGGGCTGACTTTGCGCGACGCGCTCGAAGCCGTCACGCGTAACAACGCCAACGTCGGCGGCGCTTACATCGAGCACGGCGCGGAACAGTACCTGCTGCGCGGCATCGGGCTGGCAGAGTCGTCCGACGACATCGCCAACATCATCGTCAAGGCGGGTAAAGAAGGCGTCCCGATCTACGTGCGCGACCTGGGCGATGTGGTCGAGGGCGCGACCGTGCGGCAGGGCGCGGTGACGGCAGACGGGAAGGGCGAGATCGTCGCCGGAATTGCGATGATGCTCAAGGACGAGAACTCTCGTGCGGTGGTCAACCGAGTAAAAGCGCGAATCGAGCAAGTCAAGAAGACCTTGCCCAAGGGGGTCGAACTCGTTCCGTTTTATGACCGCACGGAGCTGGTCGACCGCACGATCAAGACTGTCGTCAAGAATCTGGTCGAGGGCGCGATCCTCGTCATCATCGTGTTGATCCTGTTGCTCGGCAACTGGCGGGGCGCGTTGCTGGTCGCCACCATCATTCCGCTCTCGATGCTCTTCGCAGCCATCTTGATGCGCGTCTTCAACGTGTCGGGAAACCTGATGAGTCTAGGCGCGCTCGATTTCGGGCTGATCGTAGACGGCGCGGTGGTGATGGTCGAGAACGCCGTGCGAAGGCGAGCCGAGGCGCAACACGATAAATCGAAGGAACGGCCCGAACGGACGATTCTCGAAGCCTGCATGGATGTGGGGCGCCCGGTGGTCTTCGCAGTGGCGATCATCATGATCGTTTACTTTCCGATCCTCTCTCTGACCGGGATCGAGGGCAAGATGTTCAAGCCGATGGCGCTCACCGTAGTCTTCGCGCTGCTCGGCTCGCTGCTGCTTTCGCTCACTTACATTCCGGCGGCGATGACTTTCCTGCTGCGTGGTCACGTCGCCGAGACGGAGAGCATCGTCATCCGTTTCGCGAAGAAATGGTATCGCCCGGCGCTCGCCACGGTGACGGGCAGTCGCAGGGCGGCGCTCGTGGCCACGGCGGCGCTCGTGGTGATTAGCGGCGCCATCTTCCCGTTCCTCGGCTCGGAGTTCATCCCACGTCTCGACGAAGGGTCGCTCGCGGTGCAAACGCAGCAACTGCCCAGCGTCTCGCTTTCGCAATCCATCCGCACCGCCACCGAGGTCGAAAAGGCCCTCAAGACCTTCCCCGAGGTCACCAAGGTCGTTTCCAAGACCGGGCGCGCCGAGGTCGCCACCGACCCGATGAGTGTGGATTTCAGCGACATCTACATCGAGTTGAAGCCGCCGTCGGAATGGAAGACGACGCACAGCAAGACGGAACTGGTCGAGAAGATGTCGGAAGCGCTGGAAAAGAAGGTCCCGAACGGCGCCTTCAGTTTCTCGCAGCCGATCGAGCTGCGCGTCTCGGAGCTGATCTCCGGCGTCCGCTCCGACATCGCCATCAAGTTGTTCGGCGACGACCTCGACACGCTCAAGAAGACGGCCGATAGGATCGGCGCGGTCGTAAGCCGGGTGCGCGGCGCCGAGGACGTGAAGGTGGAGGCGACGTCGGGGCTGCCGCAACTGCAAATCAAACCCGACCGCTCCGCCATCGCGCGCTACGGGATCAACGTCGAGGACGTCAACAGCCTGGTCGAATCAATCGTCGCGGGCAAGGAGGCGGGGCTGGTCTACGAGGGCGAGAAGCGTTTCAGCCTCGTCGTCCGCCTCGCCGGTGAGTCGAGCCGCGACGTGGAGACGATCAAGAACCTGCTCGTCTCGGCGCCGAACGGCTCACGCATTCCGCTCGCGCAACTCGCCGACATCAAGCTCGTCGAGGGGCCGGCGCAGATTTCGCGAGAAGACACGCGCCGGCGCATCGGCGTCGAGCTGAATGTGCGCGGGCGCGACATCGGCAGCTTCGTCAAAGACGCGCAGGCCGCGATTGATCAACAGGTGAAGCTCCCGCCCGGATACTACCTGACCTGGGGCGGGACGTTTGAAAATCTGCGGCGCGCCTCGGCGCGGCTGTTGATCGTTGTGCCGCTGGCGCTCTTCCTTATCTTCGTCCTGCTCTTCACCACCTTCGGCTCGGTCAAGCAGGCGCTGCTGATCTACACCGGCATCCCGTTCGCGGTGGTGGGCGGCATACTGGCGCTGGCGTTGCGCGGGATGCCGTTCTCGATCTCGGCGGGTGTGGGTTTCATCGCGCTCTTCGGCGTCGCGGTTTTGAACGGCGTGGTGATGGTGAGCTACATCAACCACCTGCGCGAGGAAGGGCGGTCGGTCGCGGACGCGGTCAGGGAGGGGGCCGAAATCCGTCTGCGGCCCGTGCTAATGACAGCGCTGGTGGCGAGCCTGGGATTCATCCCGATGGCGATCGCCACTTCGGCGGGCGCTGAAGTACAACGCCCACTGGCGACGGTCGTCATCGGCGGCCTGGTCACTTCAACCCTGCTCACGCTGCTCGTCCTGCCGATGCTCTACGGCTGGTTTGTGCGCGATGAAGAGAGGGACGAATCCATGAAAGGAGAAGAGCATGAAGGTCATCACAGCGGTGATTCAGCCGTTTATGCTGAACAAAGTCACGAACGCGCTTGAGGCGATAGAAGGCTTCCCCGGAGTGACCGTCACAGAAGCGCGCAGCTTCGGACGCAGGAGAAACCTGATTGAGCGGCGGGCGCTGCAAATTGACGAGTCCGGGGATAAGGTGTGCATCGAGATTGTCACGCCGGATGAAAAGGCTCAGCAGATCGTCGAGACGTTTGTGCGCGCCGCGCGCACGAACGTCAGCGGCGACGGTAAAGTCTTTGTCTTGCCGGTCGAATCCGCCGTTCGCATTCAGACGGGCGAGACTGATGATGGACGCTCTGACGCTGAGCTGACCTTGCTCATCTTTAACGACTTTCGGGTTTTCCAACTCGCTAAAAAGAGGTAGCGCATTGACTCATCGAGGATCAGAAAAACAAGTCAACTACACGCCACTAAATCGCAAAGCCGATTGTAGTGGGAGCTTGCCCCTGTACTCGCGCGGCAGGCTGAGACCGCGTCGCGTAGAGTCATTGACTCGGTGAGGTTGAATTGATGGATGCATCTTTGCAAAACGCGTTGATCTACTCGGCCTGGCCTGCTGCGATTGCGTTGGCTGGCGGCGCACTTGCCGCCTTCAGGCTGCTGCCTACAAGCCTTACCAGCACTGCGCGGCGTTTCGCGTCTGGCGCAGTGTTTGCCGTCATCGCTATTGAACTACTTCCCGATGTCCTGCGAGCGCATTCGATAGGTGGAATTATAGGATTTGGGTTGGGCGTCGTCGCGATGATCGTTAAGACATATCTGTACCGTAGATGGGTACGTGCGAGGGATGAGAAAGATCGTCGTCTTCCAAGCTTGCTCAGCGGCGCTGGCGCCAGCATTCCGATCGCCGGTGTGCTCATTGGCGGCGGTTTCGTGGCTGGCATCAAGGAAGGTCAACTGCTCACTCTGGTCGCAGCAGTCGAGGCGCTGGCTGTCGCCTTGACTCTCGTCACGGCGCTCAACAGAGCCGGGATGCGGCGCGGCAAGCTCTTACTGGTCGCTGTGACGCTGGCCGCGATGATCATTGCCGGGGCAACGGCGGGGGGCAAATTTATGTGGGGACGCGCGGGCGCTGATCTGGATTTGATTTTCGCTATTTGCCTGGCCGCGCTGTTGCTGGGCGCAATGGAATCGCTCGTTGAGTCATACGAAGATCATTCGTCGCCGTTAGGGATAACGGTCTTTTTTGCCGGCGCTGTTCTCTTCCTGTTTTTGTGGCGCTCTCTCGGCGAAGAACATCCGGCGCATCCGGGCGCGAGAGTGAATAATCAACGCTCAGCTTTTGTAACCGGCAAGCCGGTATTGGAAGGAGCGATAAATGAGAAGCATATTTCAAGACCTTAGCTTTGTCTCTCTCCTAATATTCAAGCGACGGATCATCTACCACGTGATCGTTTCCGCCCTGGTTCCGCTCTTGATCCTGGGCGCGCCACGGCCGTCGCTCGCGCAAAACCAGCTCTTGTCAGAGGGCTCCGGGGTAGTCTCTCGCGTCGATGGCGAGGTCTGGTATCGCAGCCCTGACGTCGCCGAACCGCAACGTCTGCGCGCCGGCGTCAAGCTCTCCGCCGGAGACACAGTGGTGACCGGAACGCAGGGGCGCGTAGAGTGGTCGCTCAACTCCGGCTCGTACTTACTGGTCTCCGCCGCCTCCCAAGTGACGGTCCACAAGACCGGGCCCGGACAGATGCACTTCGACATCGAGCGGGGCGAAGTCTTCGCCGTAGTTGATTCCCTCGACCCTCAGGCGCCGCTCAAACTCGACACGCCGCTCGCGCTGCTGAACGTTACCCAACCTGGCCTCTACCGCATCCGCATTGGAGAGGACGCCGCGACGGAGGCCGCTGTGGGTCGTGGCGAGTTGCAATTCAAAGACGGCGCGGGAAAGAAGGTCCGGGTGATGAAAGGAGAGAGTGTCCGCCTCACGGTACAGCAACCAGGGCGGGATCTCTCCCGCCGTCCGGATTAAAGCGGGCGAGAAGAATGAAGGGTCCTTGTGAGGTGAGGGTTAGTGAACATAGTCCTCAACGTGCTGGCATACGCGGCGATCCCCGCTGGCGCGATCTTGGGCGGCGGGATATTAGTTGCATTGCGCCCGCCTGGTCTGAAGATCAGAAGTGGCTTGCAATATTTCGCGGCGGGGCTGGCCTTCGCTGCGGTGACGGCGGGGATTCTGTCGGGCATGATTCACGAGCGGAAGCCTTTCGCGGCGCTTACCGGTTTTGCCGTCGGCGTCGCGCTGATCCTGCTGGTCCAACAGTTGGCCGAAACGACGAAGAAGGAAACGGATGAGGGTGAACCGAAGGTCGCGAATCGAAGCGGCCCGATGTCGAGGCCGGAGGTAGATGTCCTGATTGTCGGAATCCTTGTCGGCGTGAGTTTTGCGGCTGGGGCGAGGGCAGGCGTGATCCTGACGGTCGTGTTGGCGATCGAGGCGCTGTTTCTTGGGCTCGCCGCAGCGGTCGCGCTCGGCCAGACGGGCGCGTCGAGAGCGAAGATCATGTCAACGTGCGCGGCGCTGGCGTCGTTGCTGCTGGCGGGAGCGGGGCTGGGCGCGATATTTCTCCGCTACCTGCCCGGCGCGGCGCTCGAAGGGCTGCTTTCCTTCGGCTGCGCGGCGCTGATCTACCTAGTCTTCGAAGAGTTGCTCGCCGGAGCGCGCGAAGACATCGAGACGCCCTCACAGATGGCGATGTTCTTTGCCGGCATCATCGCGCTGCTCATAGGCGAACTGGTCGCTTGAATAAATGGGACACGTTCTGCTTACAACGGAATCACCTGGAGACAAGCATGGGACGAGCACACTCGCTTTCACCTGCTTCAACCAATAAACGCCACCTCGCCATCGTCTTTGGGCTTACGTCACTCTACCTGATCGCCGAGGTGATCGGCGGATTGCTCACAGGGAGTCTGGCACTGCTGGCGGACGCAGGCCATATGCTGACGGATGTGGCCGGGCTGGGACTGGCGCTGCACCGTATAGGTCGAACACATAGGGTGTGCGAAAGGAGAGACGCATCTTTAGTCTGCCGGAATGGGTTCCGGTGGAGGGTGGGGTAGAATAACCACATAGAACGCTCCGGTTGCGACCGGAATTACGGAGAGAGAGTCGAGCAATGATCAAAGATTGGGTGAATCCTTTTAGCAGCTTTCGCGCGCGGATCCTGATCTTCGCGACGGCCATCGTGTTGACGGCGATAGCGGCAATCTATTACATCAATCGCCATCTCGAACAGCGGCTCGCCGGCCTGGTGGCGGAGCACATCAAGGCGATCTCGGTCTCTGTCGACCTTGCGCAGAGTTCATTCCCGAGCGGCGAATATCTCCACGAGTTGCTTGTGAAAGACGGCCGCATCACCGTTGGAATGGAAGAGAATCACATCATTCACAAGATCAGCGTCGTTGACGCCAACAATCAAGTCATTGACAGCACGGATCCTGGCGATATCGGCAAAACATCGAAGGATGTGCTCGGAGACCTGCTGCCGTTGAATCCAGCCAAGATCAGACCCGCCGCCGACGTCACGGGCCGCGAACCGGAATTGGCCCTCACTTACCCGGTCGTCACGGATCAGGGACAACGAAATGTTGTCATCATAATTTCCCCGCACCTGCTGGGCGAGATCGTGCGCGAAGAATCGCGGGAACGTTTGATAGCCATCGTTCTTCTGAGCCTGCTGCTGATTCTGATCATCGCTTTGACGAGCTGGCGTTTCACCCGCCCGATCCAGGAGCTGTCGAAGGCGGCGCTGCGGGTCTCGTCCGGCGATTTCGACTTCTCGGTTCCGGCCATGCAGCGTGACGAGATGGGCACGCTGGCACGCGCGTTCAACGAGATGCTCGCCGGGTTGCGGGAGAAAAGAGAGTTGGAGGAAAGGTTACGACGCTCCGAACGCTCCGCGCTCACCGGCCGCATCGCCGCCGGAATCGCTCACGAGATTCGCAACCCATTGAACTTCATCAATCTCACGATAGATTTTATACGCGATAAGTTCGCACCGGCCGCCGAAACCGCGCGGGCCGATTACACAAAGCTCTGCGATTCGGTCAAAGAGGAACTCGACAGGCTGAATCGGATGGTCAGCGACTTTCTAAGTTATGGCCGCCCGGCGCGGATCAAGCTGCGCGAGGTCAATGCGCGAAATCTGATCGAAGAAGTGATGAGCCTGGTGCGCGCCCGGGCCGATCAGCAGGGCGTGAGTTTGAGCGTCCTGGAGGAAGCCGGCGCCGAGAGCCGGGCGTATGACGGCCACTTCAAGGGCGACGCCGAACAACTCAAGACCTGTTTCTCGAACCTGGCGATCAATGCGGTGCAGGCGATGGCTGGTGGCGGCGCGCTCAAGATCACGCTGCGCCCGCAGAAAAACAACATCAGATTCGAAGTCGCCGACACCGGCCCTGGCATCGCGCCGGAAGCGTTGGGGCAAATCTTCGAGCCGTATTTCTCGACCAAAGAGACTGGCATCGGCCTCGGGCTGGCGCTGACGAAGAAGTTGATCGAGGATCACGGAGGGCAGATCACAGTTAGCAGTGACCTGGGGGTGGGAACGACGTTCACCGTATTCTTGCCTCGCGAGCCTGCGGCTATTCCGCAAATAGTCTCGCTTTCGCAAGCCGCGCCGCAGTTCGGTTAATTTGCGTCCTTATGTTCATGCAGCGCGTGAAATTAAAGAAGACTCTTGCCGCCATACTGTCCGTGTGTCTGCTGGGGATGTTTCTGAGTTGTGTGACCGTCTGCGCAGAACGCCTGGAAGATTCGGCGCCGGCGGGTGCCCATGTCCTGAGAAAGTCTTGCGCTGGTGAGGGCTGTTTTGTGAATGCTTCCGTGGCGAGCGCGCTGCCGGAGAGGTCTTTCCTCTCGCCCGGATTCGATGACAGCGTGATTCAGCATCCGCCAGTCTTTCGCGCCGAACTCATTTCGGGAAGAAGCGAACGGCGCTTCTGCTTCCTATCATCACTCGACCCTCCTTTTGAACGCCTCTGCGTCCTGCGGATTTAATCTCATCTGAAAAACCATTCGTCACTCCATTTTCCAGGCTCTTTCCTCTGGAGAGCCTACATTTACACATCTATTCATACTGAGGTTAACAGATGAGAGTATTTCTAATCACTTTGTTTCTCTTGCTCTGCGTCACGTCGGGCGCAATTGCGCAGACCGTGCCGGCGAAGGTGGATGAGTTGAAAGTCATCGCCACGCCCGGCCAGATCGCGCCACATCCGAGCGTCATCGGCGCGGAAGCGGAGCTTGCGCTGAAAGACATTTACGGCGTCGAACGGAAGTTGAGCGACCTGCGCGGACGCGTCGTGGTGCTGAACTTCTGGGCGACTTACTGTGGCCCCTGCGTCAAGGAGATGCCCGATCTCGTCGTGATTCAGAATCAGTACGCCGCGCTCGGCGTGCAGGTAGTCGGCGCTTCCCTGGATACACCCGCGGAGCGGAAAGCGGTGAGAAAGTTCATCACCAATCTGAAGATCAACTTCCCGATCTGGCTCGGCGCGACCACCAAAGACCTGGCCCGCTTCGGATTCGGCCCAGCGATCCCCAGCACCGCCATCATAGGGCGCGACGGGAAGATCGTCGCCGTCTTCAGGGGAGCCATCAACCAGGCAACCCTCAAAAAACAGCTCGACGCGTTGATCGTCCAGTCTCACACCCGAAGCTGACGGTGAGAGTGGAATTCAACCCGCGAGCTGCAGCAGCAGCAAGTGATTGTCTTGTGAAAAATGAAGGGCCGGTCCTGACCGGCCCTCGTGAAAATGGGAGGAAACCTCTGAATCATATGGTAACGCTGCCGCTTCGCGGTCGCCGACACCGGCCCGGGCATCGCGCCGGAAGCGTTGGGGCAAATCTTCGAGCCTTACATCTCTACCATAGAGACGGGCATCGGCCTGGGGCTTGCGCTCACCAGAAATCTGATCGAAGACCACGGCGGTCATATCATGGTCAACAGCGAGGTCGGGGTGGGAACGACTTTCACGGTCATTCTGCCGCGCGAGCCAATCTCCGAGCCACAGTCAGCTTCTTTGCCCCAACCTGTTCTGAGCGCGCCATGATCTTGCGTCGCATCAAAAGATTACGTGTCGGATTGACTGGCGTAACTCCCTGATTTATCCTACCTCTTTATCTGAACAGTTGTTCATATATTCAGAGGATGAGAGATGACAGTACCCGGCAGGAAATCAATCGCAGACGCATGCGAGATCGAGTTCGTAGACGAACGTAAAGTGAAACGCGTTCAGCGCGCAATGAAGCAGGATCAGGCGGTGACGACGCTCGCCGAGACCTTCAAACTCCTCGGCGATCCGACGCGCATCAAGATCGTCTTTGCGCTCTCGCGCGAGGAACTGTGCGTCTGCGATCTGGCGAACCTGCTCGGCGTCTCGCAATCAGCCGTCTCGCACAGCCTGCGCGCGCTCAGGCAGATGCAGCTCGTGCGTTTCCGTAAGGAGGGCAAGATCGCCTACTACGCGCTCGACGACGAACACATCGCGCATCTTCTCGACGAAGGCTTCCGGCACGTCGAGGAGTTGCGGTGAGAGTTTTTTACGGAGAACTTATGGAACAACTTATCACGACTACTGCCGCCGAACCGCCCGCTACTTCTCCTGGAAATCCGCCTGAAAGACGGTCGGAGGAGCGGGCGAATCTGGTGCGGCGCGGCAGCCGGCTTGAATACTTCACCATCGCGTGGAACTCGCTGGAAGGGCTGGTCGCGATCCTGTCAGGGTTGATCGCGGGCAGCATCGCGCTCGTTGGCTTCGGCTTCGACAGTCTGATCGAAGTGACTTCGGGCGCGGCGCTCCTCTGGCGACTCTCTATTGACGTGAATGAAGAGAAGCGCGAGCGCATAGAGGCCGTCACGCTGCGAATCGTCGGGGGGTGCTTTATTGCCCTCACTCTCTATGTGAGCTACGACTCGATCACTGCGCTTCTGAATCGCGAGTCCCCCGAGCGGAGTGTGCCGGGTATTGTTCTCGCCATCGCGTCTCTCATCGTGATGCCGCTTCTTGCCCGCGCAAAGAGACGCGTGGCGAGGGGCATAAATAGTGGCGCGATGTTTGCGGACGCCAGACAGACGGACTTCTGCGTTTATCTTTCCGCAATCTTACTCAATGCGCTTCTGGGATGGTGGTGGGCCGATCCCATTGCGGCGATTGTTATGGCGCCGATTATCGGCAAGGAAGGCGTGGAAGCGCTGCAGGGCAAGACCTGTTGTGATGAAGGGGGCTGTCACTGATGAACCGCTTTCACCGGTGGTTTTGCCGCACGGGCTTTTGGAAGAAGGCGCTCAAAGACGGAATCCTGCCCTGGGCGCTCAGGGGCATTGATTTGGGCGACGACGTGTTGGAAGTGGGGCCGGGACCTGGCATGACCACTGACATCCTGCGCCGGCGTTTCGAGCGGTTGACTTCGATCGAGATTGACCCGCCTCTGGCCGGTTCGCTCAAACGACGGATGCAAGGGACGAACGTCACTGTGGTGGAAGGAGACGCGACGGCGATGCCATTCGATGTCGGCTCATTTTCCGGGGCAGTGTCTTTCACCATGCTTCACCACGTTCCGTCGCCCGCATTGCAGGATCGACTACTCGCCGAGGTTTGCCGCGTCCTCAAACCCGGCGGGGTGTTCGCCGGCACGGACAGCGTCTACAGCCTGGGCCTCCGCTTAATCCATCTGCGGGATACTATGGTGGTGATTGACCCGGACACTTTCGGGGCCCGGCTCGAAGCGGCAGGGTTTACTCAGGTGTCGATCGAGAAAGCCAGGGGGGCTTTTCGGTTTGTCGCTCGCCGGCGGTAGAGTTGGGTTTGCCAGCTTCCCGCGCTGTGTGCTACGGTTTGGCTCCGACATAGCAATGCGATTAATTCGGCGAAATATGTTAACAGGACAGCGATACCTGCATCGCGGGGTGGTTCTCCTTCTTCTTCTTCTGATTCTCGCTGATCTGGCGCTCCCGCAAGTCTGCTGCGACGAGTTGAATTGCGCCTCCGGCGCCGGTGCGGCGGTTCCTTCAGCCGGCGGCCGGGAGAAAGACGGTCTTGGCGCCGCTCCCACCGATCAGCGGGAGCGGCATCCGGAGACGCCGAACTCCGAGAGCGGATGCTTCTGTTGTTGCGCGCACATCCTGCATAGCAGCGTCCGGATTGCCGAAGTCCCAGTAGTTAAGCGGCTGCCCGTCCCATTGTCTGTTCACTTTCTTCCGATGTCTCCGCCGAAAGATCAGTTTCACCCTCCCAGGTCAGCCTAGTCACGTCTTCATTTTGAATTCAGTTCGAGTTGTCCGGCAGTGAAGTTTATGTTTGAGCACAGTGAATGACTGCATAGCGCGCCCGTCCCCTGCAAAGGCAGCTTTGACTAGCATTGTTCGTCCTTAAGTCTCGCGTTCGGGCAGCCGGCGCATGCCTTCGGGAGGGCGATAAACTCCAAGAGAGGGAGAATTCACATGGATATGAATAATGAGAATGCTCCAGCGCTTCGGCAAGGAGGGCTGTCTAAAAATAAAGGCCAGATCATTCTGGCTTTCGCCTTCCTTTTCATAGCGGCGTTGGCCATAGCCGGAATCTGGCTGCGCAGCGCCAGATCTACAGGCGCGGACAAGGCCGCGCACACAGAGGCGCATGAAGGAGAGAAAGAGAAAGAGGGATCGGGAATTATTACTCTGGACGATGACGCCCAGGAAGAGATCGGTCTCGCGCTGAAATCCGCACAGTACAGAGACGCTTCAGAGACATTTCAAATAACAGGCGTTGTCGGCCCGAACCAGACGCGCCTGGCGCACATACGACCGCTCAGTAGTGGCCGGATCGAGAAAGTCTATGTCCGCGCCGGTGACCGCGTGCGCGCCGGGCAGCCCCTGGTCGCTTATGACAACATCGAGATCGGCGAATTGGTCGGCGAATACCTGAGCGCAAAAGCGACGCTGAATAAAGCGAATGCGGAGGCGGAGGTGAGTAAAAGGTCTGTCGAGCGGGCGCGAAAGCTGGTTGATCTCGGGGCCGTGGCGAAAGCCGAATATGAGAAACGAGAGGCGGAATACAAGAGCGCCCTCGCCTCCATCAATATGCAGAAAGCCCAGATGGGGATGGTTGAGCAGAAATTGCGCCGTTTCGGATGGGCGGATGCGGAGATTGAAAAACTCGACTCGCGCGCTGACGAAGAGCACGGCGGCGCGCCCAACACCATCTTGCGGTCTCCCTTTGACGGGGTCGTGATCAAGTCAGAAGTGGCCGAAGGCGAAACGGTCGATACCGAACGCGAGTTGTTTGCGCTGGCCGACCTTTCAACGGTGTGGGTGCAGGGAGATGTCTATGAGAAGGACATCGCCTCGATCCGTCGGGGCCAGGCGATCAAAGTTCTGGCCAATGCCTACCCGGATATGACGTTCAATGGGAGGCTGACCTATCTTGGCGATATGCTCGATCCGCAGACCCGGACGGCGAAAGTGCGTTGTGAAGTACCCAACCCCAAAGGGCTGCTCAAGCTGGAGATGATGGCAACGATCCAGGTTCCCACAGGGGCCCGGAGGAAGGCGCTGATGATTCCCGCGGCGGCCCTGCAACAGGTTGATAACGAGTCAGTGGTATTTGTGAAAGTTGAAGAGAACAGATTTGCGAAACGCAAAGTCGAGATCGGAACGCAAAGCGATGGGTGGGTAGAGGTGCGCAGTGGCCTCAAGGAGGGCGAAAAGGTAGTCACCCAGGGGGCGTTTATGCTGAAGTCGCAACTGAAGAAGGGCGAGTTCGGAGAGGACGAGCATTAAAGCAGGGGTGAAACAGCATGATTGATCGAATACTTCAGTTCAGCATCAAGTGGCGCGTGTTTATTGTCGTGCTGGGACTGGCGCTGGCCGGCGCGGGGCTGTACTCGATGACGAGGCTGCCGATTGACGCCGTGCCCGATGTCACCAGCAACCAGGTGCAGATCAACACCCTGGCTCCGGGATTCGCCCCGTTGGAGATGGAGAAGTACGTGACCTTCCCCATTGAGGTCGCCATGGGCAGCTTGCCGCGCAAGGAAGAGATTCGCTCTATCTCGCAATTCGGCCTATCACAGGTGACGGTCACGTTCGAGGATGGGGCGGACATCTACTGGGCGAGACAACTGGTGCTCGAGCGGCTGCGTGAGGCGGAGCGGGAACTGCCGCCCGGAGTCGCGCCCGAACTCGCCCCGATCAGCACCGGCCTGGGAGAAATCTATCAGTTTACGGTCGAGCGCGGGATTCGCGCTGGCGCGCCTCGCGAGACGGGGGAGCCTGTCGAGGGCAAGGACTCGTTGACGGAGGCCGCACACCGCGATTCATTCGACGGACATAAATCGCAAGAAGATGAATTGATGGATCTGCGCACGACCCTCGATTGGTACATCAAGCCGCAATTGCGCACCGTGCCCGGCGTGATCGAGATCAACAGTTTCGGCGGGCGAGAAAAACAGTATGAGGCGCTGGTTGACCCGCGCAAGCTGGTGGGCTACGGGCTGACGCTGCGCCAGGTCATTGAAGCCCTGGAGCGCAACAACATCAACGCGGGCGGGGCTTATCTGGAGCGCGGAGGGGAGCAGCAACTGCTGCGCGGCGTGGGGCTCATACAATCCACGCGCGACATTGAAAATATTGTCGTGACGGCGCAGCACGGCACGCCGGTCTACGTCCGCGACATCGCGCAGGTCGGCCTGGGCGCGCAGGTGCGACAGGGCGCGGCGACCCGGGACGGCAAGGGTGAAACCGTCATGGGCATGGTCATGATGCTCAAAGGCGAGAACAGCCGCACGGTCACCGAGCAGGTGAAGGAGAGACTCGAAAAAATCCAGAAATCGCTTCCTCCCGGCGTTGTAATCAAGCCTTTCTACGACCGCACCGATCTGGTGGAGAAGACGGTTCATACAGCGGGCAAAAACCTCATCGAGGGCGGAGTATTGGTGATCCTCGTCCTGTTCCTGTTCCTGCTACAACTGCGCGCCGGGCTGATCGTCTCTTCCGCAATTCCTCTCTCGATGGTCTTCGCAGTCATCGGCATGAATTACTTCGGCGTTTCGGCCAACCTGATGAGCCTCGGCGCGATTGACTTCGGCCTGATCGTGGATGCCGCCGTAATCATCGTCGAGAATTGCGTCCGGCGCCTGTCGGAGCGGCGCAAAGAGTTAGGGCGGCCGCTGAGCGGCGAGGAGAGGATGGAGACCATCTGGCGTGGCAGCGTCGAAGTGCGCCGGGCGAGCCAGTTCGGCGAGATGATCATCATCGCTGCTTACATCCCGATCCTTTCGCTCGCGGGCATGGAAGGAAAGATGTTCAAGCCGATGGCGTTCACGGTCATCCTGGCGCTGTCGGGCGCGCTCCTGCTGAGCCTGACGTTGATCCCGGCGCTCTGCGCTCTGTTCCTCAAAGACCGCCATGAGGAACGCGAGAATCGCATCGTCGCGTTTCTCAAGCGCGTGTATGAGCCTGTTTTGCGTATTGCCATACGCTACCGGATCGCCACGGTGGGCGCGGCGTTGGCGTTCTTTGCCGTCTGCCTGGCGTTGTTCCCGCTCCTAGGCTCGGAGTTCCTGCCGGAGTTGGACGAGGGGGCAGTTGCCGTCAACCACATGCGGTTGAAGAGCGTGTCTCTCACCGAGTCCGTACGGCAGGCGCAAATGATTGAGAAGACGCTCAAACGATTCCCGGAAGTTGAAACCGTTGTCAGCCGGATCGGCCGGCCCGAAATCGCCACCGACCCTATGGGCCCCGACATGGCCGACACCTACGTCTTCCTCAAGCCGAAGTCGGAATGGAAGAAGGGCAAGAGCAAAGAGGAATTGGTCGGAGAGATGTCCGAAGCGATGGAGGAAATACCGGGCGTGGCGGCGTCATTTTCCCAGCCGATCAAGTTCCGGATGATGGAGCTGATCGAGGGCGTGGGAGTCCGCTCAGACGTGGGCATCAAAATCTTCGGCGACGACCTCGACACGCTGCTGCGCGAAGCCAACGAAGTGGCGCGGATCGTTCGCACGGTTTCCGGAGCGGAGGACGTGAAGGCGCAGCAGATCACGGGATTGCCCGTGCTGCAGGTCGACATCGCCCGCGAGGCGATCGCCCGCTACGGCATCAACGTGGCCGACGTGCAGGAGATCATCCAATCCGCCATCGCGGGGGCGCGGGCGACCAAAGTGCTGGAGGGCTTTAGCCGCTTCGATCTAGTCGTGCGGTTTCCCGCGTGGGCGCGGCAGGACGCCGCGGCCATTGGCAACCTGCTGGTCAGCGCGCCGGGCGGGCAGAAGGTTCCCTTGAGCCAGCTCGCCCGGATCGTGAGCGAGGAAGGCCCAGCGGAAGTGAGCCGCGAGAACGGCCAGCGCCGCATCACGGTAGAGGCCAACGTGCGCGGGCGCGACATCGGTTCATTCGTCGCCGAGGCGCAGCGCAAAGTGGAGGAAGGCGTGAAGCTGCCGCCCGGTTACACCATGGATTGGGGAGGGATGTACGAGCACCTGGAGAGCGGGCGCAAGCGGCTGATGATCGTCGTTCCCGTCACATTCTTCCTGATCTTCCTGCTGCTCTTCACCACCTTCAACTCGCTCAAGCAGGCGGCGCTGGTCTTCACCGGAATTCCGTTCGCCATCACCGGCGGTGTGCTCGCTCTACTCATTCGCGGCATGAGCTTCTCGATGAGCGCGGGCATCGGCTTCATTGCGTTGTTCGGTGTGGCGGTCCTTAACGGCGTGGTGATGGTGAGCTTCATCAACCAGCTCCGAGAGGACGGGGCGCCGCTGGAGAAAGCCATTGTGCAAGGCGCGCTCACCCGCTTGCGCCCGGTGCTGATGACGGCGCTCGTGGCCAGTCTCGGATTCGTACCGATGGCGCTTTCTACCGGAACGGGAGCAGAAGTGCAGCGCCCATTAGCCACAGTCGTCATCGGCGGGCTGATCACCTCGACGCTACTTACGCTGTTGGTGTTACCAGCCATCTATCGCTGGTTTGAAAAGGAGCGCGCTGAAGATGGGGCTAAGGCTATGGAGCGCGTCGAAGGCGAAGTCCGGGCCCTAGAGGCAAATGTATAGCCGGGTGTTGAGCCTGCAGGGGAATGCTACAGAGGGTCTGCTGAATCGTCCGCCACGGTCATCGGTCGCTATAGGTCCTTGCAACAATGAGCGTGACTCGGATATTGTGCTATTACACGATATTGTTTAATAGTATAAATCCATATGAAATCGCGTGACAAAACTTGTTCGGATCCGATGGCTAGCCTCACCGGCAAACCGCCGATCCATGAGCGGCCGCTACTCACGCCAGACCAGGCTACCGAAGTCGTCGCCCTGTTTCAGGCGCTAGCCAATGACAGCCGCCTCCGCCTGCTCCATGCGCTGGCCCGCGCTGAAGAACTGTGCGTTACTGACCTTGCGGCGGCGGTGGAGATGACGCCCCAGGCCATCTCCAACCAGCTTCGCCGTCTTATCGACCGCCGCATCGTGGCCACGCGCCGCGAAGGAAATCACATCTACTATCGGATCATCGACCCATGCGTGCCTGGCCTGCTCTCGCTCGGGCTGTGTCTGGCTGAAGAGACTGGCCGGCTGCCTGACCTTACTCTGACGCCGCTGCCTTCTCGCCACAAATCAGCCGCGGAGGCCAAGCGCCAATCATCTCGGGCGATCCGGACGGGAAGATCGAGGAAGGTATGAAAATCTTTAGTACGCCAGGCTCCTTGGTTTTACGGCGCGGGTAACTTTCCCGGCCAGACTTGGAGACGAGAGCGATCACACCCGCCAGAGAAGGTAAAACCCTAACATGATCAAGATCACGCCACTGATCCGATTAATTACTGACCACCACTGATTCAACAAACGCAGGCGCGACATCAGACCGAAGCTCGTTCCGATCAGCGCCAGCGGTGTTCCGATCCCTACGCCGTAGGTGAACAGCAGCGCCGCACCCGACGCTGCACGATGTCGCTGCGCGGCATAACTCAGAATCGAGGCCAGTACTGGCGCCGCGCATGGCAGAATCACCAGAGAAAACAGCAGGCCCGTGAGGTATGCGCCAAGCGTGCCCGTGCGAACTGGTTTCCAGTCGGACAGCGCAGACAGTTTGAGTTTGACGAGACCGATGAGGTGTAGGCCCATCACAATCGGGATCAACGCGAGCGTGTATTCCAACATCGAGGGCATTGCGCCGAAAATTCCACCGGCCAGCACAACGATCAAACCCATCAGCGCCGTCGCCGTCGCCAGTCCCAGCGCAAACCAGACCGAGAGCCATGAGCATCGCCTCACTGATGGCGCGCAGTATCCACCCAGATAACCAACGATCGCCGGAATCATCGTGTAGCAGCAAGGATTCAACCCGGTCACGACGCCGCCGATGAACGTGAGCAGAAACGCGGTCAGCGAGATTTGATTGAAGTCGGGAAGATTCACCGGTGTCACCGCAAGGAAGTCTTCAGACGCGTCATCATATCTTCCAGCCGCGCGGCCGTTTCTTTTTCTTCACCTTCAAAGCGTTCCTTCACGGCGCCGCCGGCATCAACTACCAGAATCGTCGGGAGCACACGCACCTGGTATTTGTCCACCACGCCCTTTTCGCTCTTTACATCAGGCCGCTTCACCTCAATCTTTCCGGCCAGTTCACGCCTGGCGCGGTCGGCAAACGAGTAGATCCGGCGGCAACCTTCATCTTGATCCGCAGGATCGTGGAAGAGGTAAAACACGGGCTTGCCAGAGGAAGTTGATGCAGAGGATGTCACGGCGGTTTGCGCAGGGGCGGGCTCGGCGCGATTCATCATTTTGTAAATCACGATGCCTGCGGCGGCCGCGACAATTAAAGCGAGAAGTAGTTTCTTCATGGGCATTACTCTTGATGATGAAAGGTACCATTCAGCCTTAGTCTCCAGTTCGCCGAAGGCGCGATCCTGTGTGAAAGCGAAACCGAGTTTGATGGATAGCTTTGCGCGTTCGAGTTCGCGTCCCAGGTAGGCTGCGTGATCGAGTTGGCTGACGAGCCCGCGATTGATGATCTCAGCGCAGATTGCCGCCGGATCGGTTCCTTCTATCACGTACGTCGGCTCGCCGGAGTTTTTGTAATGCTCGACGATCAGCCAATCGGCTTCCGGTTTTGAATGGATGATGAAGAAGCCTGCCTTGTCGAGGTGCAGCCTCCCCGTTTTAGATGCAATATAGTGCGGCACACTTTCTGCAATGATCGCCTCGGGCAACGGGCCGGGATTGCGTGCCGCGAGTTTCGCCACCGTCTTTTCAATCGCCGCAACCTCTTCACAGCCGATCAGATCAACAATCTCGATCTGCCGCTGAAAATACAGAATCTGTGCGGGCGAAAGCGTTTTGATCCAGGGGCGTTTGCCGGGTGCTCCGGCAATGCGGCGACTGTCCGCCAGGCCATTGGCGTGTAGCGCTTTGAGGCACGCGCCCGTCAGGTGGCCTTTCGCTTCCTGGCCGCAGAGAATCAGAAAGCGAATGTGACGATTGGCAATGATGTTTTTGACGACCTTCTCAATGCCGATGTTTTCGGTGAAGACCTTGCCACAGATCGCGCAGTCGCCGCAGGTCGTGTCAGAGAAGTGATGATAAAGGTCTTCGCTGGCGAGCGTCGCGATGGCGACACAGCCATCATCCGAACCCAACCGGTAATCGCCCGTTTCAATCGGCCAAGCTATTTTCGGGCGGGGCTCGACTGAGGTGGGCTTCGCTATCTCCTGCGGAGCTTCATACTCGCAACTCGTCCCACAGTCCGCTTCATTCTGACTGACGTCGAACTTGATCGGCTTGACGTTCTCGACGCTTGCGCCGTCGCTGATGGCATACAGAGTGTTGCTTATCGCCACCGGATAACACGGATCGCAGCCGATGCAGCCGTGGGTCGTCCGATGTTTCGCCTCAAGCTCTGCGATCCTTTCGCGCGCGGGGGCGGGCGCGTCAGGCGTTTGATCGAGCACAGCCTTGAACTCGTTGATCGTGTCAACGTAGCAGCCGCAGCCTTCGCACTTCTCGATCTGCCCGATTTTGGCGAGTTGCTTGGAAAGCTGATCGAGGTCGGGCGGTTTTGACGAAAGTTGAACCAGACTCATTTGTTCACTTCTCCTGTCACTTGCCTACTATTACACAATATTGTGTAATAGTGTCAAGTAAGATTTCGCGGCGGTTAATCAGGTGGGCGAGCGCCGTAGGGCGTTCTGAAACACCAGGCCGGTAAATCGCGCAAGCCTTGTCTCCGGCGACATAAGGAGAAGAACAATGAAAATGAAGAGGAAGCGCATCATGTATATTATCGTCGGAATCATTGTAGCCCTGGGATTACTTTGGACGTTCGCGGCTATTAAAGCAGGACTCTTCATCACTGACCGCCATGCGGCCGCGTCGAACCCTCACGAAGAGTCAATGGAAGCGTTCTCGAGGAATAAGAAGTTCATCGACGTGGATTCCTGGCGCGTCGCCTACATTGATGAGGGGAGCGGCGAGCCGGTTCTTCTGCTTCACGGGTGCCCGTTCCACTCATTCGAATGGCGCGACGCCATTCCACTTCTGACGCCGCGTTATCGGGTCATCGCGCCGGACTTGCTCGGGCTAGGCGACACGGTGGTGCGACTCGACGATGATTACCGGCTTCCGAACCAGATGAAAATGGTCGTGGGACTGATGGACAGGCTGGGCATCGAGAGCGCCCGAATTGTCGGGCACGATCATGGCGGCGCGACCGCTCAGTTGATGATGAAATATCATCCCGCGCGTATTCGAAGCCTGGTGCTGACCAACGTCGAGGCCTATGATCAGTGGCCGAGCGAGCCGGAGCGCCCGGATCTTGAGTTGATAGTCAGCCCGGTTTCCACGCCGCTCTTTCGCGCCATGATCGGATTCACGGCGATTCAACGACATGTCTTCAGCATCGCCGTCCACAACAAACAAGCGCTCACGGATGAAGCGCTCGCAGCCTATATGCGCCCTCACATCGCTTCACCTGAACGTTGGTGTCGGCTACGACGGTTTTTTCGGTGGCAACTCGACCGCGAACACAACCTCGAAACTTTACGCGCAGTTGATGGCATGCGGCGTTTTGACCGTCCGACGCTGTTGCTGTGGGGTAAGCACGATACCAACTTTGGCCCGGCAATAGCCGAGCGACTTGCCAAAGATATCCCCGGTTTCGTTCGCACTGAGCTGCTTGAGAACTCCGCGCACATGCCAATGCAGGAAGAACCGGAGGCATACGCGCAAGCAGTTCTACGATTCTTTGGTGAGGATGCGGCCGATAGGGGGAAGAGGGCAAATGGGCGACCTTAAGAAATGAAGAGCTTTATGACAGATAACCCGATCAATGTGGCCGGCATCGAGATACCATCCGATTCCCCGGTTTTCTTGGCTGCGCTGGGCGTGCATGTGCTGTTCGGCCTGTCCTGTGTCGGCGCCGGCGTCGTTGCAATGTTGAGCCGGAAGCGCCCTGGTCGCCACCCGAGGTTCGGAACGATCTACTACTATTGCCTTTCTGTAGTTTTTGCCTCCGCGACCATCTTGTCCGCGATGCGCTGGGCCGAAGACTACCACCTGTTCATTCTCGGGACACTTTCCTTTGCGACAGCTTCTTTGGGACGCATGGCTCTCCGGCGACGCTGGCGCAACCGGATCAGATTGCACATAAGCTGTATGGGCCTGTCTTACATTCTGTTACTGACCGCTTTCTATGTCGATAACGGCAAGAATCTGCCGCTTTGGAACAAGTTGCCCCAAACCGCATTTTGGGTGTTGCCAGCTGCAGCCGGAATACCATTCATCATTTGCGCACTGTTGCGACATCCCGTGGTCAGGAGTTTTTCGACCGCCGATGCTTCCGCGAGAGGGAAGGCTACTGTCAAATCATAGGATGATCGTGTCGACGGCGCTTGATCGCCTCAGAGAAGTGTTTGCGCCATCCGCACAAAATAGACAGATAGCCCAATGAGCGCGACTCCGCTTATGATCTCAGCGATCCGCCTCGGCCGGTCCAGGCGAGCAAGCCAGGCTCCAACCGTGCCGGCAAACAAACCCAATAGCAGAAACGGCGCGCCACGCCCGATCGCGTAAGAGAGTGAAAGCAGCGCCCCATATGACGGGCGTCCAATGGCGGCGGCGACCGTAAGCAACAGAAAGAGTGGTCCGACGGATGTGGTTGCGGTCGCCAGGCTGAAGCAGAGGCCGTAGGCGAATGCGCCCGCCACACCTCCACGTTTGGTAATCTCCGGATCGGGAATGTGACGTCGGATGGTTGGGCCGAGGATGGCCACAAGCCCGGCCGCAAGGGAGAAGAAGGCCGCCCCAACGGCAAAGAATACGCTCCAACCTGCAAACACTCGCCCAATATACGCAGCCGCCGTCCCGAGCGCGAGCAGGCTTAATACCAGGCCCAAGAAGAAGGCGAGCGAGACGAGCGCGCCTCGACGGCGACGCTTCTCGGCCGGCGCTCCTTCAACCTGTGATCCCACATACCCGACGATCCCTACGCCCGCAGGGAGTGTACAGGGTCAGGTGCTGGTCGACAGCGTTCCGCCAAGGGCAGCCACGAGGAGGGCGACTAAGGGATACTGAGCCACCGAAGCCGATACGCTCTCTATGAAATCAAACGGGTTCATATCAGGCGCCTGAATCCGATGTTGAACTGCCGGTTCTGGTCTGGTAGCCGGCGGCGCTTAAGCGATCCGCAATCGCGGCGGGCTCCAGCGCCGCCGTGTCATACAGCACTTCGATGCTTTGGTTGCGCGCCTGTGCGCGAACCTTGCTCACGCCTTCCAGACCTTTGAGCAGGCGCTCAACACGCCGTTCGCAGCTCTCACAGTGGAGCTTCTGATCACCGATGACGTCGAAAGTAATGGACTTAAACATAACACTCCTTCTCTACGCATGGGCCGGGGACGGGGCATGGGGCATATGCCCCACAGTCTCAATCGCCTGGACGAAATAGGCCTCGCGCCCCCAGAGCGAATTGATGAATATGGTTGTTACGCTCGCCGCCATCGCGACCATTCCCCAGATCGGATAAACCAGCCCGGTGGCGGCGGCGGGAATTCCCAGGCCGTTGAACATGAATGCGAGAGTCACGTTCTGCACCATCTTCCGGTAGCTGTGGCGACTAATCGCGTAAGCGTCGAGCACGGCGCCGACACGCCTGTTCAGAATGATCACGTCGGCCGACTCGACCGCAATGTCGGCCCCGCTGCCAAACGCGATGCCGACCTCGGCTTGCATCAGTGCTGGCGCGTCGTTGATGCCGTCGCCGATCATCGCCACGCGCTCGCTTTCCTGAAGCCTGCGGATCATCGCCGCCTTCTCGGCCGGCAATACGCGCGCATACACATCCTCGATGCCCGCAGCCCGCGCAAAGAAATGCGCCGCCTGTTCATTGTCGCCCGTGATCAGGCTCGTGCGAATCCCCAGTTCGTGCAGCCGGCGCACCGCTTCAGCGGCGTCGGCGCGCAACGCGTCGCCGAGCGCGAGCAGACCGAGGAGCTCGCCGTCCCGCGCGGCCGCGATGACCGTCAGCCCCTGTGCTTCGAGTTCGTCGATCCGCGCTTGCTGAGTCGCGAGGTCCACTCCCACGCCCGCGAGAAAAGACGGGCTACCGACCATCAGTCCGGTACCGCCGAGGCGCGCTTTGACGCCATGACCCGGAACGGCCTCGAATTCCTGCGCCTCCGGCACAACGATCCCGCGTTTGAAAGCCTCTTCCATCACCGTGCGGGCGATGGGATGCTCGGATCCCGCCTCTGCCGCCGCGGCAAAAGCGAGTAGCTCTTCTTCGGAGACGGCGAGTGTCACGACCTCCCGCAGCGCGGGATGGCCTTCCGTCAATGTTCCGGTCTTGTCGAAAACCACCCGCTGCACGCGCCGCAAAGCTTGGAAGGCCTCGCCGGTGCGCATCAGGATGCCGCGCTCGGCGGCCTCGCCCGCCCCCCTGACGATCGACAGCGGCGCGGAGATGCCGACCGCGCAGGGATAGCCCATGACGAGTACGCTCAACCCGGCGAACATCGCCCGTTGCACGTCAGGCGAGGCTCCGACGACGAGCGGGGCAGCCAGCCAAAAGAGCGCGGCGCCGGCCGCGGTCAGCAACACGAGCGGCGTGTAAACGCGGAGCACGCGATCCACAAGATGCAACAGTCCGGGTTTCAGCGCCCGTGCGTCTTCAACGCTGCGTATTACTTGCCGGAGAAAACTCTCTTCGCCGACAGCGGTGACATGTACAAGCAGGCTGCCGTGGCCGTTGAGTGAACCGCTGATGATCTGGTCTCCGGCACGCTTCTCGATCAGCTTCGGTTCGCCGGTGACGAGTGATTCATCAACGTCGGAGTGACCTGATTCCACCACACCGTCAATCGGCACGCGTTCACCCGGGCGGATGCGTACCAGGTCCCCCACTCGCACTTGCTCAAGCGGCACCTCCTGTTCATTCCCCTCCCTGATTACATGGGCGACGTCGGGTTCAAGATCCAACAACTTTTTGACGGCCTGTGAGCTGCGCGTCTTAACGATAAGCGAAAGCCACTCGGAGAAAATGTGATAAGTCATCACCATCACCGCGACCGAGAAAAACGCGGTCGTCGGATAATTCGGCGGCTGAAAGGCGATACCGATTATTCCTCCGGCAACGCCGGCGAATGCGCCGAACTCGACCAGGACGTGCTGGTTGAGAATGCCGCGGCGTAGCGCCGCCATCGCCATGCGCACGATGTGGCCGCCCACGCCGAAAATCAGAACCACGGCCAACAGCGCGGCCAGCCCGGGCGTGGCGGCGCCGAATGCCCCGCGCAGTTGAAGCGCATAGACGCCGGCGCCAAATCCGCCGAGAGCCGCTGAGCCGGCAAACGCCCATCCTGAGCCGAAGCTGCGTAGTACCACGAAGGAAAACGCCACAAGACTCGCGATCGAAAAGACACACAGCCAGAACCATCCGCTGCCAGGCGGGTACCCCGCCAAACCCATCGCCGCGATGCTCATGACCAACCCGGTCAGGAAGCGCATTCGCTCGCGTACCAGCGCGCGTTCTTCTTCCTCGAACGGCCGCACCTTGCGCGGGTCAGAGATGGTGTAGCCGAGGTCCTTGAGTGTCTGTAACAGGCTCTCGGCCCGCGTCACGCTCGGGTCGTACTCGATCAGCGCCTGTTCATGGGTGAGGCTGACCGCGACCTTATCGACGCCGGGACGGCGCGAGAGCGCCCTTTCGATCGTGCCGGTGCATAACGAACAATGCAGTCCGCCGATATGCGCGCGGATGCGCCTGCGGCCCGGTACTTTGGAAGGTTCTTCGCTCCAGAAGCGAGGAGCGGATTCAACAGTCGTTGCGGTACCCATAATGATGACACCTCATTTTTTCTGGGCGGGTTCACGGCGACGCGCCGACACTCCCCGTTTGCGTGAGAGGGGTGGCTTGATCAGAGGATTTACTGGGAGCGGCTTGGCCTCTTCCACAATTGAGCAGACCCCCGCCCCCGCCTCGCGCCGACCTAACTCGGCAGCCTGGTTCACGAGGGAAGCAAGCTCGGCCCGAAAGCCGCGCAGTTCCTCCAGCCGCCGGTCCACCTCCTCGAGCTTCTCGGCAAGTTTTGTTTGGACGCGCCCACAGGGACTTGACCCTCTCCGGACGAGGCCAAAGATTTCCTTCACCTCGTCAAGCGAGAAGCCGAGCGCCTGCGCCTTACGAATGAAGCGCACCCGCTCGATGATCTCCGGCGTGTAGATACGGTATCCGCCCTCAGATCGCGGCGGGGGAGGAATAAGGCCCTGTTGCTCATAGAAGTGCAGCGTCTGAATTCCCACCCCGAGGACTTTTGCCGCTTCCCCGGCAAGCATCCCCCGATCTCTGAGTCCTATTGTTCTGGTTCTAGGGTTCATAACTTTTATGATACACCCTCTACTCAACTAGAGAGTCAAGGCTTAAGCGGCAAGCAACTCTCTTGCCTGTTCAGGCGTAGGCCGCCCTTCAAAAACAATTTTCCCATCCACCACAATGGAAGGGAGCGCCTTGATGCCATAGCTTATGGCCGGCGCGCCGCAGGTCTCCCCTTCGCATCTCCGCTCAACGACCTCGCAGCCGCAGCTTGAAACCGTCTTTTGCACAAGCTCCAGCGTCTCGCGACAGACCGGGCATCCCGCGGTAAAAACTTCAATGGTTCGTTTGTTCGTGTTCATAGTAGTTCTCCTTCGATCGAATGTTTTCAGGTTTTGGCGACCTCTTCAGCCGCCGAGGATATGCTACGGTTTCTACCCGACCAGAGAGTCAAGGGGAAAAATGATTCCCGGCTTCGCTTGACCCTCTATCGGGTAGAGGGTTTACCCTGTGAAGGCTGCTTGCAGCGCAATAACTCGTCAAGAAGGCGGTAGAGAGATGTTCGAGCCAAAACATAATGGAAAACAGACTGGCGCCCAGGCCGGAAAGCGCGCGGTTCGAGGTGCCGCGATTGCCATCGCTCTTGTAGTCGTAGGCGTTTTTGTATCTCTTGCCTGGAGAGAAAACGCGGCAAAGGTAGTTGGCGCCGCAAGCGCCGCAAAAACTGAGCGCGTGCTTATCGCCATAGAGGGGATGAGTTGCACAAGTTGCGCTAGCGGGATCAAGGCGATGCTGAAGCGCACTCCCGGCGTTATCTCCGCCGAGGTGAGTTACGAGCGGCGTGAAGCGATCGTCGATTACGACGCGGATAAAACCTCGCGCGAAAAGATTGTCGAGGCGGTTACGAAACTCGGCTACAAGGCTACCGTCAAATCGTAGGATTACATTTCCCAGGCTTGTATGGCTCGCCCGGCGTGGACTTCGGCGCGATGAAAAATCTTCTCATCCCATTTTTCAGAAGCGAAGATTTTTTTGCTTGACTCTGTAGTTGACTACAGGGATAGAATGCCGGTCGTAAGATATGTTTATCAGCGCGATGTTCGCGCGCCTGTTTCGGGGACTTTTATGTTGAAACGTGTTGCTGCGCTATTGATGGTCCTACTCTTCGCCGGTCAGGCGATGGCGGGCGGAATCGTGTGCGGCGTTGACGCGATCAGCAAGAGCCTAAACCACACGGATAAAGCCGCGTGCCCGATGCAGAGCGAGGGCGAATGCGACGAGTCGGCCTGCTGCTCGCAGGGGAAATCGCCGACCGGCGCGCTGGCGGCGATGATCTGCTGCGAGGTTAAATGCGGCGAATCTACCGGCGGCGCTCAATTCAATTTCGCCCCCCAGGAGCTCATTCCCGCGCCGCGCGTTGTCAGCATCCGAACCGTCATGCTCGACGCGATGGGCGATGCTGAAACCGCCGTCGTCTCGATCAAATCGGCGGCTTACAAATTGCTTTACCACGATCCTCCCGATCTCTACCTTTCCAACTCTACATTTCTGATCTAACTCTGGCCGCAGAGTCTCTTGTTACCGCGCCGGAAGGCTGATGCGCAGCCTCGCTCGGTGTGCGGTCGTGTCTCCCGTAACCAAAATAACCAAAGAGGCGCCGGACGAGGACGAACTCGCGGAGCCTGAACTCATCATTATTAAGGAGAAAAAAACATGCTCAAGATTAACGGTCAGAGAAGTAGCAAAACAACCACGTGGTTTGTCATCAGCGCATTGAGCCTTTTGTTGGCCTTCGCCTCACCCATTGTGTCTCGCGCCCAGGAATCGAAACAGGATCATTCCGGCCACTCTGCGAGACAGGAGATAAAAATTCCACAGACCGTCCAGGATCATCTGAACATGGCGGAAGGCTATAGGAAGAAAGCGGCGGAGTATCGCCAGGAGATCGAGACGCACAAAAAGATGCTGGCCGACTATAGTAAAGGTGTCGCCAGGAACCCGAAAGACACTAGCGAGAATCCATACATCAAGAAGATGCGGCTGCATTGCGAAAAGAATATCAGCGACGCGGAGAATCTTGCGAGAGATGCCGGCGAAATGGCCAAGTATCACACCTTTCGGGCAAAGGAGTTGGAAGGCCAATAGGTCATCGCGATTCACGCGTTCAATTAACCGTGGGGTTGGGAATGAAAGAAAAGATGTGGCGCTTATGGAAAACCGTCGCGACAGTCTTCGTTCTGGCTGTGGCCGTCAATTACCCGTGGGAGTTGGCGCAGGCGCCACTCTACGAAGGTATGGATGATTTCAGCCTCTCGCTGTGGCACTGCTTCGTGGCGAGCCTGGGCGACGGGCTGCTCGTCCTTCTCATCTTCGGCGCCGGCTGGGCGGCGCTCCGACGAAGCGACTGGTTCGTAAATCCAGGGCAGCGGGGCTATCTAGTGATGCTGGCAGCCGGGCTGGCGATCGCCCTGGTTGTCGAATGGGCAGCGGTTCACGTCGCGGGGCAGTGGACATACGCGCCACGGATGCCAGTGATTCCCATTCTCAACGTGGGGCTTGCCCCCATAACGCAAATGCTCGCGCTTCCGCCTCTCATCTTTCGCGGCGTCGCGATGTCGCATCGCGGCGGTGTGAGAGAGGGGAGAGGCGGCCGCGGTTGAGCAAGTTTGATAGTTCAATCATGAATCTGAAATCAAGTCTGAAAACAATAAGGAGAAACACTATGTACAGGAAGACAATTATCGCAACCATTACTCTGCTTGTCGCGGCCGTCGCGCTGTCGGCGGCGGCGTTCGGCGCAGCGCAGAACTGCTGCAAGGCTAACGCGCAGAATTGCTGCGACACGGCGCAGAATTGCTGTGTGGCTAAGGAGCAACAATCCGGCGCCGAGCAGAATTGCTGCATGATGAGGAAGCGGTCAGACGCCGCGCCGGAGCCGACTGCCGAGGCCACACTACAGAACGGCGTTCAGACCGCGAACGTCGAGGTCACCGGCATTGGGTTCGAGCCTTCCAGCCTCAAACTCAAGGCCGGCGCGCCAGCTAAAGTGACTTTCGTACGAAAGACTGACGAGACTTGCGCCAAAGAGGTCGTGATCAAAGAGTACAAGATCGAGCGCAAGCTGCCGCTCAACGAGCCAGTCACGGTCGAGTTCACGCCGCGCAAGGGCGAGTTCACCTTCGCCTGCGGGATGGACATGATCAAAGGCAAACTGATCGTGGAATAAGGAGGAACCATATAGAGGGGCGGCGCTTTTGCGCCTGCCCCTCTAATTTAAATTGTCAACATCGCTCACTGATCGTGTTTGACACCGCAATCTTCGCGAGTGTATTTTCTGGGGCGTTATGCTGAAACGTGTCGCCGCGCTAATTATGGTTCTACTCTTCGCCGGTCAGGCGATGGCGGGTGGAATTGTGTGCGGCGTTGAAGCCATCAGCAACGGCCTCAATCAATCAAGCGAAGAAACTTGCCAGATGGAGAAATCTGGCGCCTGCGACATGGCCTGCTGCATGCAGGGAAAGTCGCCGACCGGATCAATCGTGGCGATGATCTGCTGCGAAGTGAAGTGCGGCGAATCTACCGGCGGAGCGCAGTTCAATTTCACTCCGCTGACGATCGCTCTTGCGCCGCCAGTTGTCGCCATTCGCCTAGTTTCGCTCGGCGCGCTCGGCGAGGCCGAAGCATCTCTCGCTGCCGTCTCTCTCAGGTCGGCGGAAATTAACTTTCTTCATCACGAACTTCCGTCAATCTTCCTCCAGAACTCCGCCTTTCTGATCTAGCCCACTCGAAGTGTGCCTAATTGACGCCCTGGCAGGCTTTTGAGAATACCTGTTCCGGGGATAGCGCTGTTGTCTGCACGGCCGACGCGCAGGCGGCGCCAACAGTGACCAAAACAGGTACGCCTGGCAAACAGGAGCGCCCGCGTCAAGATTGAAGTGGCCGGCCCGTGGGAGGCGGTGGTCACATCACTGGCCGCGAGGAACCGAACAGGCCAGCCTGCCCGTTGTCGCCAAATGAACTAACTGGCGCTACTGCGCTAAGAAGGGAAGAACCTGATGCACAGATCGCAAGCGAGGAGACTCTTCATGCTCTTGCCAATCCTGCTCAACATCCTGGTCGGATTTTCACGTCCGGCATCGGCTCAGTCGCCGGCGACGCCCGGCGATTCCATATCGAGTGTGAGTCAGGCGCCGCCGACTCAGTTGACGCTCGACTGGCTGATACAAGAGGCGCTCTCGCGGAATCCGGAGATTCGCGCGGAGATGAGAGAGGTTGACGCCAAACGCGCGCGCGTGCCACAGGCAGGCGCGCTGCCCGATCCGATAGTGATGTTCGGGCAGAACAACGAGGGGAACATCATCCCGTTTACCACACTGGGCAAGTTCGACTTCAGCGAAGTTTACCTGGGCCTCACGCAAGAGTTTCCCCTCTTCGGGAAGCGCGGCCTGAAAGAGCGAGTCGCAAGCAGCGAGGCCGACGCCCAGTGGTGGGAGTATGACTTTGCCAGAAAACGGGTCATCGCCAACCTGAAAGCGGCCTACTACGATCTCCATTACTCCACCAAAGCGATGGAGATCGTGGAGAAGAACATTGGATTGATGGAGAATTTCGCCAAGATCGCGGAGGCGCTCTATAAAGTCGGGAAGGGAACTCAGGCCGACGTGCTCAGGGCGAACACAGAGATTTCACGCCTGGAAGAGAGACTTGAGACTCTCGCGGAACAAAAAGGAGTCAACGAGGCTCAGATCACTGCGCTGCTCAA
>WNFU01000966.1_pt1 | contig 40271 bp, 37 predicted proteins | sample 5400121 | NCBI WGS metagenome assembly WNFU01 (sample SAMN13153360, study PRJNA577476) | soil metagenome | isolation source: 100 cm soil or saprolite under grassland replicate 1 | place: USA:California | collected 2016-06-15
GCAAGAGCGGCTTCGAGGTATTCAAAGCCAAACCTGATCAATCTATCTCGATGTTCAACCACGATAATCTTAATGGATCGATCCCGAAGAAGCTTTAACAACTTCGGCCTTTTTCCATTCATGGCCGAACCGACCTCAGCAATCACAGCCGCAATCGATAATTTGTTCTCAACGGCAAAATGAGTGAGGCGAACAAGCTGAGAATCAAGATTTGTCTTCTGATCCGAGGAAGACACGCGAGCATAAAGAGCGGTTTTCAGATCTCCCAAAATGGTTTCAAGCTTGACGATAATCGTGCCGGTAGCCATCTGCTCGGCTTCGACGGGCAAGGTTCCGCCATGAAACCAGCGCAGCGCCGTGCGATAGCTAATGCCTTGTTTTTTCGCCCATTCGCTCAATTTCATGTGTTATATGTAATCACAAATAGACACATTTGTCAGCATAAACTTTAGCTGCTCATAGCCCTTTCTCCAACGCGGCGACGAGTCGCTTGCGGGTATCCGGGTCTTCGACCGTTGTTTTTCCTATGACAGGCCATCCCCGGAAGTCCTCCGTGGGTTTCTTCATGGAGGGACCATGCCCGATGGACAGCAGCTCGAACTGACTGGCCTTCTCAAGGATTTCCCTGGCCTTGTCGGGGATCTTGTTCTCCTGGCCGGCGACTTGCGCTGAGAGACCAATCACAAGAGCGACCGGAAGTGAAAGTAACATCTGACGTACCATGGCTCGACTCCTTTTCCATTATGGCGGTCAGCAAATGCGTGTACGGTGTGGGACGATTTGTTTAATCGTCCTGTTTGTGACCCCGTCCGATCAGGAGTCCTCTCAGGAAAGAGGCGCGAGTAAACAACTCGCGCCACGTTACCGTACACGCATTTGCTAACCGATCTATACATATAAATCTGACGCGCTATGCCATTCATGCGCGATGTTTCTCATGATCAACGCATGATCGAATTCCGCGCTCTCCTTCGGAAATCTCTCCTCGTCTGCGAAAAAGCTCGAATTGACTCGATCGATCGTCAACGGCTCGACGCGCCATTCTTTTGTTTCTAGCTCAATGCCGTCCAAACGATGAGCGTCGCCGGTAACCGAATACCCCAACGACCCCGGTTCAAAGAATGATGACGCCGCAGACAGTGATGAGAAGAGGGATGAAGTCGGCATGGCATTGGAGATTCTCCCAACCAGATCAACTTTAATCCGCCCATCTTGTGATTCCATCGAGAGGCTGACTTCTGTCTCCGACTCTTCGACCGTGAATGACGCTCTGTTGTGTTCGCCGGGAAAGATGCGGCCGCCCATCAGATGATTTATCTCGGAGTTAGTATCCCGGCGAGGGATGAAGACGCCTTCGCGGGTCACGCCTTGCTCGTCGTCCCACAGCACGGCGATGCGGTGGGCGGCGTTCTCGCTGTTTATGCCGATGAACGCCGGTAAGATTTTTGGCCTGATGTGTTCAAGCCGGATCAGGCAGACGCCGGCGATGGCGCGGCCTTGGTACAGCTTGGGCCTGAAGCGGGATGGCAAATGACGCTTGATCACCACAGGATCAACACGATAGTTGACGAGAATGCGCCGGCGAATGATTCCTTCTATTGTGGGTAATCTCATAGCTCGATAGCCTATCCCTAATCAATAGTGGTTAGTGGTCGGTTTTGATCTCTTCTCTGACCACCGACCACTAACCATTTTCAACCTGATTGGCTACGGAGCGCAAATATTGTCGTTTCTATTTCGAGCCGACTCTGCTCTCTATTTCGACCCGCACCTGTTAATGTCGCAAGTAAAGATCAAGAAACGCTTGCCGGCGTTGTGGAGGGTTCTGCCCGTAATGTCGTCAATGATCTCGATTGTGGGCATTACAGACTCCGGGTCGAAATCAGTCGCCGATGTCGTAACGACCATCCTGGCTCGAACCTGAAGCCGTCCTGTTCTCGGTTCTCCTGACGCGGGAATCTGGTTCCGAGGCGCATCCCAGAATCTTATCTGGCCCGGTTCCACTTTTATCTCGTCCGACTGAGCGATCACTCTGCCCTCCGTATCCAGAAGCTGAATGCGCGCGTTGATCGGGGGCAGTTCCGGGTTAGCCAGACGCCGCAGCGTGACGCTGATTCGCGCCGTTTCCCCAGGGGCAAATCCCAAGGAATAGCTGAGGAGTTCAAAATATTTCTGATCAGTCTGCGCGTTCGCCCGGCCGGCGGCCAGGGCGACCAACCCGATCAGCAGAACGATCATGCTGTAGCGAATTACATTGTGCTTCATAGATGCTCCTTTCAGTCTACTAATTGTTTGAGAAAGCGGCCCATAAGACCCCCGCAACGGCCCCCATTGCTGTTTTGCCCGTGCTGTCATAAACGATCTCAAACGTGGCGAGAACGGGAGAAAGCCGCTCTGATTGAAAATTGAAAAATGGTTTTATGCGCACTTGCGCCCGGTTTGTGCCAGGCTCGCCCTGGAGGGGGAGCGCATTGCGGTTGAAGTCGAACGAGCGAAATTCGCCTGGCAGGGGAATGTCGCTACGGCGAAAATCGAAAGAGTGAAACTCGTCTCTATTGTTAAGTAAGTCGCAAAAAGTTCTTTGACAGAAACCCTACAAATTTTCTCGAAAATCAGCAAACTTTTGTCAAAGAACTTTTTGCGACTTACTTAGTTATGAAGCCTACGCCGACATTTACACCGCCCTTGGTTCCGTACTCGTAGTGGATCTGCGCCTGAATGCGCACGGGCGTACCATTCGGATTGAACAGAGTGAGACGTAAGCTCTGGCCGGACGCCAACCCGACTGACGGAAACATTACGGTGTATCCGGTCATTTCCTGCGCGCGGACTGGGGCTTGCAGGAAGCAAATGGCGCTCAGCGCCAACGCGGCCAGTTTGGCGATCAAAACTTGTCGGGCGATGGAGCGTTTCATAAGGTCTCCTTACCTGGTTATTCCGCGCCCGCAAGAGGCGTGGGTAGTTGTCGTTTCTTGCATAGACAACTTAATGGAAGGATTGAGAAATGGCAGCGAGGCAGTTCACCGCCGGGGTGTGATATAGGTCACTGAGGCTTTGGCGCCGGCGCAACCTCGAAAAAACCTACAGTGACCCATACGGCGGCCGTTCTGCCTGCGCTGTTATCGATCAACTCGAACGAAGCCGCGAGCGGTCCCGTCGCTTCTGGGTCTTGAATGAGCGAGGAAGGGTCAATTGCTGTCGCCGCCAGGCTCACCCGCATCGGGAGCCGGCCGCCGATAGGCTCGCCTGACGCGGGGATCTCCGCGCGGTCGAAATCAAAGGAATGGAACTCTCCTGGCGCGACAGTCGCCTCGGCGCTCTGCGCCAGCAATGCGCCGTTGGAGCCGTACAGGCTCACGCGCGCACGGACTGATTGACGCTGCGGGTCTGCCGGGGCGCCGGGATAGAACGCATTCACGCGCAGCGTCTGCCCGTAGGCCAGACCCATCAAGGCCCGGCCTCCATAGACTATAACCGGAAGATCCGGCGCCGTCCGGGCGGGGGCGATGGCCGGCGAATTCGAACCGACGACGACAATCTCCTTCGGCTTCTGTGAAATCAGCAGCGTAGTGTGGCCAGTGGCATCGTCTATCAACTCGATCGAAGTGGGGAAGACGGTCAACTGTGTGCGATCGACAATTGAGAAGGTCCTGTAGCGAACCTGAGCGCGCGTTTGCGCCCGCCCGCCCGCCACTGGAAGATCGTCGCGCTTGAAATCAACCGAGCGAAAGGCGCCGGGCGGGATGGCGATCTCATTGATTTGCGCGATCGCGGCGCCACGCGCGTCCAGCAGCGTCACCTGAACAAAAACCTCCCGCCGCTCCCGCTCCGACGGCTCATTCGGATTGAACACGGTGAAGCGCGCCGTCTGGTCGCGAACCATCCCCCACGAGATCGTATGGAAAACGAGGGAGACCTCCTCCTGCGCGCGAACTTGCGGTTGAATAAGACACAGGGCGAGCAACGCAAGCGCTGCCCGCCGAACCTGTGAGTCATGACAAAGAAGAGTGTTGCGCATTTTAAACTCCCTTACGGCCTGCTATTGTCGCAGCGCGTCGGAACGGGCGGCCTGTTCAGTTCGCGGGGGTAGGTTGCGTTGTGATCTTGGGCGTGTCCGTCAGACAGAAAAGAACGCATGCCAGGGGCGAGATCGCGCATATCAGCCAACAATTCGTTTCACCGTTCATTGACGGGCGCGGGAAGACCGTAGCCGTCTTGCCCGTACTGTTCTCAACCAGGTCCACCGAGGTTTCGGCGCTGAGGCGGAGGGTCTCGGCGTCTTGCGTCGGATTTTGCACAAAAATTTTGAACGTGCCATCGTTATGTTGGGGATAACTTATCGCGGAGGAAAAAGTGTGGCAGCGAGGCGACTCACAGCGGCGGTGTGAGATGGGTCACAGCCCGCATTATTTCGGGAATGGTCAAAGAGCCGCGCCTGACGATTCATTTGCTTCGGCCGGTGAGCGCGCTCACGTTGTGAATGGTGATGTGGTGGTTCTGGTCCACCGACAGGTAGCCGCGATCCTTGTACGAGACCAGAATCTTGTTGGTGTGTTCGCGCGAGGCGCCGACCAGGGTTGCGATGTCGCTTTGCGTCAGCCTGATGGGAATCAGCAGGTCTCCGTTGGGCAGCGTCTGTCCATACTTTTCGGCAAAGGCGAGAATCCTGCGCGCGATGCGGGTTTCGACCTCGACCGCGGCGAGCGATTGAATCTGTTCATTGGCCGAACGCAGACGCGATGAGATCGTACAGGCCAGATCGGCCGCGAGCGCCGGAATCGCCATCACAAAGCGGCGAAAAGTTTCACGATCCATCCACAGTAGGGTCGTCTTCTCGATCGTCACGACGCTGGCCGAGCGATTCGATTGATCGAGCGCGCTCATTTCGCCGATGATCTCGCCTGGGCCGAGAATCGAGATGCTCACGTCCGCGCCGTTTTCCTGTTCGACGTGGACCTTGACCGCGCCGCTGAGGATGAAATAGACCACTTCGCCGGTCTGATCTACCGTCATCAATGCCTTTCCGGCGGGGAAGGTTTTCCTATGCAACAGTTCGCCCAACCGCCGCAGATCGGTGTGCGGCAGGTTACGAAACAGATCGATCCGGCTGAGATCGCTGAGATCGAACTCCGTCGGCAAATTCATCCTGAGGACTTTCATCGCATTCAGTCAATGCATTTTCCGTAAGGGACGGACGTCTTTACTTTCACAGGCGGCTTTCAGGGCTTTGCAGCCTTTGAGCGAATCGCAGGAGCCGATGGCCTTCGGCTGTGGGCTTTTTGCGGGCGATTTGATGTCCTGAGTCGGTGTCGGATTGGTCGGACCGGCGCCTCCTTTGCGGGGCTTTTTTTGGGCTTCGACTGTAAAGACGGCGGCGGCGACGCAACTTGCGAGCGCCAGGGCCGAGAATATGCGGAGCGCAGGTTTCATAGTTTTACCTCCTATCTTGGCGCGGCGTTATTGCCGCTGTTGATTAACGCGACAGTTGGGAGTAAAAACTGGCAGGCTGGAAAAATAATTCTTTCCGTCTACCCCACACTCAGCGGTTCGATCCGGAAAGTCTATGAAAAAGCCTCTGCCAAATGAGATAACCGAGCGGCTGATCGCCTGGAGCGCGGGCGACAGGTCGGCGCTCGATCAGTTACTTCCCGTTGTTTATCAAGAGTTGCGGCGAATGGCCGGCAATTACCTGCGCCAGGAAAATCAAGGACACACGCTGCAACCCACGGCCCTGGTTCATGAAGCCTGGCTGCGTTTGATCGACCAGGCGAGGGTCGATTGGCGAAACCGCGCGCAGTTTTTCGGCTTGGCTGCGCAGATGATGCGGCGAATTCTGGTCGATCACGCCAAGGCGAAACACCGGGAGAAGCGAGGCGGCGACACGGTTAAATTGTCGCTCGACGACGTGATCAACTTATCGCAAGAGCGCGCGGCGGACCTCCTTGCGCTCGACGGCGCGCTCGACGAGCTTGCGCGCGTTGACGGTCGAAAGAGCCGCGTGGTCGAGTTGCGCTACTTCGGCGGGTTCAGCGTCGAAGAGACCGCGCAGATCCTGGGAGTCTCGCCCGAGACGGTGATGCGCGATTGGAAGGTGGCCAAGGCATGGCTCTATCAACAGATCAGGCGGGGGGCGTGCGAATGACCTCCGGGCGATGGCGACAGGTCGAAGACCTCTTTCATTCGGCGCTCGATCGCGCGCCGCGTGAGCGCGCGGCTTTTCTCGACGCGGCCTGCGCCGACGACCGGGCGCTACGCCTGCAGGTCGAAGGTCTGCTCGAATCATTCGACGAAGCCGGTGATTTCATTGAAAAGCCGGCCCTCGATGACGCGCTACCCTCATCGACGAAACCGCCCACGCCCTCCGAATCGCTCATCGGCCACAAGATAGGCAATTACGAGATTCTGGCGCTGATCGGCGCTGGAGGGATGGGCGAGGTCTACCTGGCTCGTGACGCGCGGCTCGACCGTCAGATCGCCCTCAAGATCCTCCCGGCACAATTCACACAAGACCCGGCGCAAGTGGAGCGGTTCGAGCGCGAAGCCCGCGCCGCCTCGGCGCTAAACCATCCGAACATTATCACCATCCACGAGATCGGACAGGAAGGCGACTTACATTTCATCGCGACCGAATTTATCGAGGGGCGTACGCTGCGTGAAATCATAGCGAACGAGAGGATTCAGTTGCGCGAAAGCCTGGCGATCGTCATCCAGATCGCCGGCGCGCTTCAGGCGGCGCACGCGGCGGGCGTCGTCCACCGCGACGTCAAGCCGGAAAACGTGATGGCGCGCGGCGACGGACTGGTCAAGCTTCTCGATTTCGGTCTGGCCAAGCCGGCTGAGGGGGATTGCGGATTGCGGATTGCGGATTGCGGATTGCGGGTTGATAAAACTCCCAATCTCGATTTCGAGTCCACGGTTGAACGGACTCATAAATCCGCAATCCGCAATCCGCAATCCGCAATCCCCCAAAGGACCGACCCACGAATGCTGATGGGCACTCTCGCCTATCTCTCGCCCGAACAGGCGCGAGGCGACAAGGTCGATCACCGAACGGACGTCTTCAGCCTCGGCGTCACGCTCTACGAGATGGTTGCAGGGGCGCGGCCCTTCAGCGGCGCAAATTCGGGCGATATCCTCGACGCGATTTTGAACAGGGAGCCTGAGCCGATTGCGATCGGCGAATCATCCGCCGAACTCTATCGCATCATCGGCCGCGCGTTAAAGAAGGATCGCCGGGCGCGTTATCAAAACGCCGGCGACTTGCGCGACGATCTGCAGCGGCTGGCGCGCCAAATCGAGGCGGCCGAAGAGACCGGCTTCGGGAAGAAATCACGACCCCGATGGTGGTCTGGCGCCTTGACCAAAGAGGCGGCGCTCGCGGCCGTGATCGCGGTCGCAATAGTCGCCTGGGTGGTCTGGCGCGCGGTCGCGTCAAAACCTGGGGATGTCTCGACGCCTGGGCCCTCGCCCTGGATTGACGCGGTCTCCACCAAGCTCACCGGTTATCCCGGACATGAAATGTTTCCCTCGCTCGCGCCCGACGGGCGGAGCTTCGTTTTTTCGCGCTACCGCGACAATCAATATGACATCTTCCTCCAGCGCGTCGGGGAAGCGGAGGCGCGCAACCTGACGGCCGATTCGAACGAGGACGACTGGATGGCCGCTTTCTCGCCGGACGGATCGCGCATCGCGTTTCGGTCTGAGCGGGACGGCGGCGGCGTCTTCTTGATGGATGCCGACGGCGGCAATCTGCGGCGCCTGACGAAAGAGGGTTTCAATCCGGCCTGGTCGCCCGACGGAAAAGAGATAGTTTATGCGACTTCCGCAGCCAACAGCCCGCACGCACGTAACAACGCTCGGAGCCGGCTCTTGGCGATCAATGTGGAAACCCGCGAGCGGCGACTGATCGACATCGGCTCCGGGAAGGACGCGGTCCAGCCTTCGTGGTCGCCGAACGGGGCGCGGATCGCTTACTGGGGGTTGCGCGACACCGACCGCGACATCTGGACCGTCCCCGCCGCCGGCGGCGAGCCGGCGCCGGTGACCAATGACGAAGCGACGGATTGGAATCCGGTCTGGTCGCCCGACGGCAAGTATCTCTACTTCGCCAGCGACAGTCACGGCGCGATGCGTTTCTGGCGGCTGCCGATCGATCAGACGACTGGCCGTGTAATCGGCGAGCGTGAGGCGGTGACGGGGGCCGGGGCGGAAAGTTGGCACCCCACCTTTTCGCGCGACGGCAAGAGGCTGGCTTACGTCAACTACATCGTCAAAGAGAATATTCAACGCGTCATGTTCGATCCGCAAAAGGGCGCTATCGTCGGCGCAATGACGCCCATCACCAGCGGCGAACGCCGCGTGACGGCGCCCGAGCTTTCGCCGGACGGCCAATGGTTGGCCTTTTACACTTTCGGAAGCCCGCAGGAAGACCTCTTCGTCGCCAGACGGGACGGCTCCGAATCGCGCCAGTTGACCAACGACCGTCGCCGCGACCGCGTGCCACGCTGGTCGCCGGACGGCAAACGAATCGCCTTCTATTCCGACCGCAGCCGTAATTACGAAATATGGGCCATATACCTCGACGGCGGCGGTCTGCGACGCCTGACCAACTGCGCCCCTAATAATTGCTTTTACCCCGCCTGGTCGCCTGACGGAACGCGCCTGGCTTTCTACAAGGCCGGCGTCAACACCTTCATCACCGAACTCGACAAACAATCGGGCGGGCAAACGCCGCTCCCTTCCCGTACCGACGACGAGGGTCATTTCGAGTTGTGGTCCTGGTCGCCCGACGGGCAAAAGCTGGCCGGCGTGTGGCAGGCCGGAAAATCTTCCGGCGTCTTCACCTATTCGCTTGCCATGAGGCGGTATGAGCGGATCACTGACTTCGGCTCCGATCCGGTCTGGCTCAGCGATAACTACCGGCTGCTCTTCATCTTCCGGCACAAACTCTACCTGGTTGACACCCGCGCGAAACGGCCGCATGAAATCTTGTCCCCCGCCCCGCTGCGCGTCTCGCTGGCCACGCCCTCGCGCGACGACCGGCAAATCTACATCAGCGTGATCTCGCCGGAATCCGACATCCAGATGCTCTCCTTAAAATAAGCGCAAGCCCCCTTTTGTCCTTGCCGTCAACACTGTGTTAAATTCGACGTCACTTTCTGCGGGCTCGTGCGGGATCAGTACCGCGAGCGGTAGCGAGCGCGCCTTATTTACTCGCCGATTTATTGAACCACGCTCGCTACCGCTCGCGGTACTGATCCCGCACGAGCGGCAAAAACATCTTGTAGGTCGAAGTGAGGGAAGTTTGATCACTACCACTACTCATAGCCTGCGCGAGCTTCAACAGACCGTCGAGACCGTCATCCGTGGCAAATCGGAAGCGGTGCGCCTGGCGATTGTGACTTTGCTGGCAGGCGGGCATCTGCTCGTCGAGGACGTTCCCGGCGTGGGCAAGACGACGCTGGCGCACACCATCGCGCGCTGCCTGGATTGCAGTTTTCAACGCATCCAGTTCACGAGCGACTTGTTGCCTTCCGACATCGTGGGGGTTTCGGTCTTTAATCAACACCGGGGCGAATTCGAATTCAAATCCGGCCCCGTCTTCGCCAACGTGATCTTGGCCGACGAGATCAACCGGACCACTCCGAAGACGCAAAGCAGCCTGCTCGAGGCGATGGCCGAAGGGCACGTCACGGTAGAAAACCAGACCTACGAATTGCCGCGCCCTTTCCTGGTGCTGGCCACGCAAAATCCGGCGGAACATCACGGAACTTACCCGCTGCCCGAATCGCAGCTCGACCGCTTTCTAATGCGCGTCCGAATGGGCTATCCGTCTATGGAAGAGGAGAAGGAGATTCTGCGCCAGCAGACGCATCATCATCCGCTGGAACAGATCACGCCGGTGATGAGCGGCGACGATGTGCTTTACCTGCAGGAGGAGATTAAAAACGTGCGCGTGGACGACGTCCTGCTCGATTACCTGATGGAGACAGTGGCGGCGACGCGCAATTCCGAAATGTTGGACTTCGGCGTCAGCCCTCGCGGCTCACTCGCGCTTCGGCGCGCGGCCCAGGCGCTGGCCTTCACCGAAGACCGCTCCTATTGCATCGCAGATGACGTCAAGCGCCTGATTATTCCTGTATTCGGCCACCGTGTCGCGGTCAATTCGCGATACTTGAGCCGCAACGGCAACGGCGCCGACGGCGATTCCGTGCTCGCTGAAATCGTCAGGAGCGTGAGAGTTCCGATTTAGAGACGCCAGTGGGACAGACTTTAGTCTGTCCGTAGCGGGAATCCAAGACGGACAGACTAAAGTCTGTCCACTTTTATGTTTTCCTCGTTGCCCAGAAAAAAATCATATCGATTCGTTTTCTTCTCGGCGCTGTTGACAGCGGCGGCGATCGGCGTGGCGCTGATCTCCGTTATTGCCGGGCAGATCGGCGAATCCGAATTTGCGTCGCTGGGGTCGAAGGTGGCGCTCGGATTGGCGCTGGTCATCGTTTTATATGTCGCGCCGCGACTGGCGCAGAACATAAATTTCAACTCCGGATTTTCGGTTCACGTCCCCAACGCCGGGCTGCTATTTTTCGCGCTGATCCTGCTGGTCACGATCCTCTCATTGAGCAGCGGGAACAATCTGCTCTATCTGGTGCTGTCGGCGCTGCTGGCGACGATGTTCGTTTCGTGGGCCCCGTCGCGGCTCAACCTGAGCCGGGTCGGGGTCTCGGTGCGGTTTCCGAACCATATCTTCGCGGGCGAATCGGCGACCTTCGATTTGACTGTGGCGAACCGCAGCAGGCTGCTGCCGGCGTTCTCGCTGACCGTGGCGATGAGCGAGGGAGGCTCCGGCGCCCAGCCGTCGTCGAAAGCCAAAGAGGACGCGACGAGTCCGACCGAGCTTGTCTACTTGCCGATCGTTCCGGCCCGCGCTTCGGCGAGCGCCCGAATCGAACGAGGCTTCCCGAAACGCGGAGTCTACCCGATCAAGGGCTTCATCGTTCACAGTCGGTTCCCGTTCGGATTCATCGAACAGAGACGCCGCCTGGATGCGAGCGGAGAGATAGTCGTTTACCCCGCGCCGCTGCCGCTGGACGAATTCAGCAACGCGCTGCCGCCGTTGCTGGGACGGGTTGAAAGCCGCGCGAAGGGGAGCGGGAGCGACCTTTACGCGATCCGGCGGTATATTTCGAGCGACCACAGGCGCCAAATCGATTGGAAGGCGACCGCCAAGACCTCGCAGGTGATGGTGCGCGAATTCACCCGCGACGACGACTGGCGCGTCACCATAGTTTTCGACGCGCTGGTCGAGAATGAATCGGCTTCGGCGCCGGAATTCGCCGAAAAGTTCGAACGCGGAGTGACGCTGGCCGCCAGCCTGATTTCGCATTTCATCCGCGCCGGCGTCGAAACGCGCCTGGTCACCGTCCCGGCGCCCGATTCGACAACCGGCGTGAGTGATTCGGGATTCGGCGTTGGTAACGCGCATTCTTACAAGATGTATTATCAACTCGCGCTAATCGCGCCGGCGACGGAGGCGGACGTCGAGCGCGCCGCACAGCCTGCGCCGTCTGACGACCCGTTCCTGATCGTGATCGCCTCGGCTTCGCGCGCCCCGCATTTGAACAGGCGCGCGTCCGAGTTCATAGCCCTGGAAGAGATATGATGAGCCTGGAGCGATACTTCATCTTTTCGTCCTACGCAATGTTCATGACCGGCTACGTGATGCTGGCCTCGACGCGCCAATTGGACGTCTTTTCATTGGGGGTGTTCGCGGTCGTGCTGGGCGCCGGCTGGTTGATCGACACCGAGCGCCTAAGCTGGAGCCTAGAGCATAGGAGCGCGAACTGGCTGATGACCGGAGGATTGGCCTTCCTTATCGCCGAATGGTACGCGCTCGGAGTGTCGCCGGTGACGGTGACTCTGCACTTTGTTTTTTTCGCGGCGGCGCTCAAGCTGCTCAGACGGAAGGCCTCGCGCGACTGGATTTGGCTTTACGTCGTGACGTTCTGCCAGGTGCTGATGACAGCGGGGATGATGGTCTCGACGACTTTTCTCTTACTCGTCATCATCTACCTCTTCGCGGCGACCTCGGCGTTCATCGCATACGAGATGCGCCGTTCGGCGTCGGCTTTCGCGGCCAACAACCCGTCGCGCCGGGTAACGGTCGAATTCCGAAAGGGGAACGACCGCCGGCCGGTCGAGTCGCCGCGATTGGGGAGCTTGCCCGTCTTTTCGGCCTGCGCCCTGGCGGCGATTCTGCTGCTCGCCGCGCCGATCTTCCTGGCGATGCCGCGCGTCTCCAGAGGGTTTTCGCGGAGCGGGATGCTCCGGGGCGAAGCGCTCACCGGCTTCTCGGACAGCGTCAGATTGGGCGAGGTCGCTCAGATCAAGCTCAACCCGCAGGTGGTCATGCGCGTTCGCGTCAAGTCCCTCCGGGGAACGGAGCCGAGGGCGCTGCGATGGCGAGGCGTGACGCTCGACAATTACGACGGCCAGACGTGGAATTGCACGGGAAAACCGGCCCCGTTGAAAAGGGGCGTTGACGGGTTTCATCTGGGCGAGTTCGGCGGTTACAAACAAGCCTTGCAATCGCAAACGTCGAAAAGTGGCGTTGACGGGTTTCATCCGGGTGACGCCGAATGGGGGTACGGCGACACCGAACAACGATTCTTCCTCGAACCGCTCGCCATCGACACTGTCTTCGTCGCGCCGGAACCGCGGCTGATCACGGGGCTGCCGGATCTCGCCCGCGACCAGGGCGACGGGCTTTGGACCGCGCCGCACGATTATTACAAACTCGATTACACTGCGTTTTCCGACACCTCGGAGGTCTCTGACGAGAGGCTCGCCGCAGAGAATTCGCGCGCTTACCCCTCCGAAATCCAGCGGCGCTATCTGCAACTGCCCGATAATCACGACCGGCGAATTGACGAGCTTGCGGCCGAGGTCACGCGCGGCGCGACGACGAACGTCGAAATCGCGCGGAGGATCGAAAAATATCTGAGCGCGGCCTACGGTTACACGCTCGACCTGCGGCGCGTCGAAGACGGCGACCCGGTGGCCGACTTCCTCTTCAACACGCGCCAGGGACATTGCGAATATTTCGCCTCGGCGATGGTCCTGATGCTGCGCTCGCGCCGCGTGCCCGCACGCCTGGTCAACGGCTTCCAGACGGGCGAGTACAACGAGGCGGCTGACGTTTACACAGTCCGCCAATCGGACGCGCATTCGTGGGTCGAGGTCTATTTTCCCGGGGAGGGTCATAACGGATTGTGGGTGGCGTTCGATCCCACTCCGCCCACCGGCCGGAGCGTCTACGGCGGCGGGCTGGCGGCCTGGCTGCGGCACCGCCGCGAGGCGATGGAGATGTTCTGGCTGGAACACGTCGTCGGCTTCGACGCCAATAAACAGTTCTCGATGGCCGGCGCCGCACAACGATGGGTCTCGTCGCTATTCTCCTCCTACAAGTGGGATCTGTCTTCGCAATGGATCGATTGGGTGTCGAAAATGGCCCGCCAGATCGAATCGCGGAAAGATCCTGGTCACGCGTCCGGCGGAGGACAGCCGGAGTCGCCGCCGTCCGGCGCCGGCCCCCGCACGCCGGCTCTGGCGTTGTCAGTCGCGGCTCTAGCCCTCGCCGCGGCCTTCTCCTGGCGGCGATACGGCCGGTCGTGGCGAAGAAGCGCAAGGCATGACTGCGCCGCGTCGGCGGTGGCGTTTTATCAGGAGATGTTGCGGGCGCTCGAACACGCCGGCCACAAACGCGCCCTCCATCAAACCCCCGCCGAATACGCCGAACAATTGCGGGCGCCGGCGGTAAGCGAGATCACAGCCATCTACCAACAGGTCAGGTTCGGCGACCGAATCCTCAGCGACGATGATATCGCGCGAGTCTCACTCCTGCTCCGCGAAGTAAGAAGAGGATTGAGGATTGAGAATCGAGGATAGAAGATCGAGGATCGAGGATAAAACGGATGACGCGATCTTCTATCCTAGATCCTCAACCTTGGCGATGGCCTCGCACACGTAATCAAGGTTCTTCTCATTGAGCGCCGCCACGCAGACGCGGCCGCTGCCGACGAGATAGATGCTATATTCGCTTCGCAGCCGATCCACGGTCTCCCGAGACAACCCCGAGTAAGAGAACATCCCGCGCTGGCGTTCGATGAAGCTGAAGTCCCGCTCGACGCCTTTTTCGCGCATCCGGCGGACGAACAACTCACGCATCCGGCGAATGCGCTCGCGCATCTCGGCGAGTTCGCCCTCCCAGCGGGCGCGCATGTCGGCGTCGGCGAGCACCGACGCGACGAGTTGAGCGCCGTGCGAGGCCGGGCTGGAGTAGTTGGTGCGGACGATCCGCTTGATCTGGCTGCGGACGCGCTTCGCCTCTTCCTCGCTCGCCGTCACGACGGTCAGCGCCCCTACGCGCTCCCGGTACAGGGCGAAAGATTTAGAGAACGATTGAGCGATCAGGCAGGGGACGCCGGCTTCGGCGAAGACGCGCACGGCGAAAGCGTCCGCATCGATGCCCTCGCTGAACCCTTGATAGGCGAGGTCGAAGAACGGGATCAGGCCGCTGGTCTGGAAGAGGTCTACCAGCCTCCTCCATTCTTCCCGGCTCGGATCGACTCCTGTCGGATTATGGCAGCAGGCATGCAGCACGACGACGCTGCGGGGGGGGAGACTTTTGAGCGTGTCGAGCATGGACGTGAAGTCGAGGCCGCGCGTCTCGGGGTCATAGTACGGATAGTTATTGACGGTGAACCCGGCGGCTTCGAAGAGCTGGCGGTGATTCTCCCAGCTCGGATCGCTGATCCAGACCTGAGAGGATGAAAAGAAACGCTTCAGAAAATCCGCGCCCACCTTCAGCGCGCCCGTCCCGCCGAGCGCTTGCACGGTCACGGCGCGCGCGCCTGCGTCCGCGCCTAGCAGGAGCGCCTGAACCTGTTGATTGAAAGCCGGAATGCCGTCAATCGGCATGTAATTCTTGGTCTCTTCTTTCTCCAAGAGCCGCTCCTGAGCCTCCTGGACGACCCCCAAGATCGGAACCCTGCCCGCGCCGTCCTGATAGACGCCCGCTCCGAGGTTCACTTTCTTCGGGTTCGCGTCATTATTGAAGGCTTCAGTCAGCCCAATAATCGGATCGGGCGGAGCCAACTCGATCTGCGAAAATGGAGAAGCTTGCATCGTAATTATTATTTTCCTTTTCTATAGAATTGGCCGCGGCCGTATGATTTCACCGCTCGCGGCCTGCCTATCTTACTTCGTCTTGGGAAGAAGTGGTACCGCGCGCCAACGCTTGCCAAAGACTCCCTGCTCATGCGAAATTGCCGCGCAGGTTTTCAAGACAGTAAACGGGTTTAAATCCCACAAAAAACACCAACGTATTTCCATCGGCAATATTTTCCCAAATTAAAGTTGAATAGAGTCAGCCACGTGAAATAGCGGCAGCCTTTGGAGCGCCGTTGCTCGGGACCGCTTTGGTGGTCCACTTCGACACTCTGGCAACGATGGAAAGGAAGTCTACTGCATGGTCGACACACCTGTCCCGTCGTCGACGAAGGTTCCGTTGCCTTGCAGTCCCATCGCTTTCAATTTGGATTTGCTAGGCTGGCCTTCGCGCGAATCTCCTCAACCTTGGTCTCCAGTCCTGCCGCTTCGTCATCGCGGTTCATTTTGCGCACCAACGTGGCTCTTATCTCTATAGCGCGCCTGTGGAGAAGTTCCGCTTCCGCGTACTTCCTTGGGAGGAATATAACAATGCCAGGTTATTGGTGAACTTTCTGGAAGCCGACTTGATTACTCTGTAAACTAAATTATTTGGTGTTTTGTGTTTTAAAACCTTCGCTTTGAGCCTGCGGAGCAGGCGACAGCATAAAGCCTGGGGCCTAAGCCCCAGGAGAACGATAGTAAAGAGATCAGAGCCCACGAAGTGGGCGACAGCCAATGGCTGCCGCCCGTTTCACGGGCTTGATATCGCTCCGAACCTGACCCGGGGTTCCGCCTTCGGCTCCACCCCAGGCTTTATGCTGCCGCCCGCTCCGCGGGCTTGGCCCAATATCAAAAAACTTAGTTTACAGAGCATCGATCCTAAACTCCCAGCAGTGAAGTCCGTTTCTCGAAAGCTTACGGACTACTGAGACTGAGTTAGCAAGTCTTTAAAGCGTCTTCAAATACTCAATCACCTGACGCTTCTCTTTCTCGCTCAGTTTGAACCCGAACGGATGGCCTTGATTGCTCAAGCCGGGCAGCGTCGTGTCAACTACTCTTCGCCGGGCCTCTCCCGGCGCGTCTTTCGGCGCGGGCGCGCTGAGCGTCTCGACCTTCAATCCCAGATTCTTCGCGTCGTACTCTTTGGCCCCGCCGACGCGACGGAAATACTTCGGACGGGCTTCGGCTGTCAGTACGCCGTAAACGGTCGGGACGGAGCCGTTGTGGAAGTACGGCCCAGAGGCCCACACGCCGTCGAGCGGCGGCGCGACGTAGCCGGTCGGATATTCGTAGCTGCTTTCGCCCCCCTTGCCGAACCACGATTGTCTGTAATAGTCACGGAACTCTTTTGTCAGCTTGGTCAATCGTAGCGGGTCGGTCCCGACGACGTCGAGCGGGATCAGCTTGTTCGGATATTTCCCGTCCGCTCCGTACGAGCCGTGGCAAACGGAGCAGCTCTTGTTGAAGACGTGCTCGCCTTCCGCCGCCAGTTTCCGGTCGATCGGGAGCGGGTATTTCGGCGCTTCGATCGATTTCAGATAGGCGAGAACGTCTTTGAAGTCCGATTCCCACGAGCGAATCTTTTCGCCGCTCGGCTCGCCCATAGTGAATTGCATGATGGCGCGCGTGAAATCGCCCTTCACGCCGGCGTCGGCGTAGAGCGCGGCCTTCTTCTTCAGATACCACCAGGGCGGCGCGTCCAGGTCGAAATCGGCGTAATCGCCCATCGGCGCCGGTTCTTTGCGCGGCGACATGTCTTCATTGCGGCGGCGCAGCAGTTCCAGACTGAAGATGAAGGCGTTGGTTCGCCCGCGCGACATGCCGAAGGTCAATTGGATCGGGCCTTTCATCTTGGTCAGATTGGTCGCGTCGTCGTAGAGAGTCTGCATGTCGAGTTCGGTATTCGGCATCCCGATCTTGCTCTCGCCGGTGATGGGCAGGCGCCCGCCGTGGCAGAGCATGCAGTTCTGCGTCCACATTCCCGTCTGCAAGGAGACGAATTGCAGCGGCGCGCCCTGGTTGTCCCACGTAGCCTCGGAAAAACCGTAGCGTTCAAACGCGACTTTGCGAACTGAGTCGGGGTCGTCCGCGTTGATCCTGGCCTTCCATTCCGGCTCCCAAACTTTGACCAAAGCTTCAAGCGTCTTCTTGTTGAGAGGCAGCGGAGCCCCGTAAGACTTGTGTTGCAGGTTCCAAAGGCCTCGCTCTTCGGGCGTCATATCAGCCGCCGAAACCCTCGCCGCGCCGAGCGCGCTGTCTCGTCGAAGCGGAAACGCGAGCGCCGCAAAGACGATCAGCGCAAGAATACACAGAAAAGCGCATTGCAGGATGCGTGATTGAGACATGTGACCTCCTTGGATTCGAAACGTGATAACCGGTACAGTACCGTTCACTCCAACGGCCAGTATCAAATTAACCGAGGTGTTACGCGAACGCCTCGATCTCATTGATCTCGTCCTCACTCAGCCCGAAATCCATCGCGCCGATGACGCCCGCGACCTGCAGCGGACTTCGCACGCCGACGATTGCGCCCGTCACTACGCTGTTTCGCAAAACCCACGCAATGGCGGCCGCGGCCGCGCTGCGGCCGCGGCGGGCGGCGATCTCTTTCAGCTTGTCCGCGATCTTCAGGTTGCGCGTGACGAGCGGCTCCTGGAACTGCGGGCCGCGGCGGCGCCAATCGTCTTCGGGCAGATCGGCTATTCTTTCGCGAGTCATCGTTCCGGTCAACAGCCCTGAACCCATCGGCGAATAGGCGATCACGCCGATGTTATGCTTGGCGCAGTAAGTCAGTACGTTCGCCTCGACTTCGCGGCGGATCAACGAATACGGCGGCTGCAATGAAGTGATTTGGGCGATGGCCTGTGCGCGCTTCAACTGATCGAGGTTGAAATTCGACACCCCGACCCAGCGGACCTTGCCTTCTTCTTTCAGGCGCGCGAGCGTCGCCCAACCTTCTTCCACGTCCTCGTCGGGTTCGGGCCAGTGGATTTGATAAAGGTCGATCACGTCGACCTTCAATCGCCGCAAACTGGCCTCGCATTCGCGGCGAACCGAATCGGCCTTGAGCGATTTGCCGATCTGGCGGTTCTCGTCCCAGACGCGGGCGCATTTTGTGAACACATACGGCCTGTTCGCGCGGCCTTCGAGCGCCTTCGCCACGACCTCTTCCGAATGGCCCAGGCCGTAGACGGCGGCGGTGTCAATCCAGTTCATCCCGGCGTCGAGCGCGGCGTGAATCGCGGAGATTGACGCGTCGTCGTCCTGATGGCTCCACGAGAATAGCCAGCCCGCTCCGCCCATCGCCCATGCGCCGACGCCGAGTGGGGTGATGTAAAGATCGCTGTTTCCGAGTTGTCTCGTCTGCATTGATTCTCCGAATCGTGTGTCAAAATCTTCGTGAGCTTCACGCCTTTGCGAGGAACGCCGCCGAGCCCTTCTTCTAGCAAAGGCGCGGAGACGCAAAGCTTCTTTGAGAGCTGAACAGATATAGCGCTATCGCGCCAGCAAAATTCGCACATCCCGCACATTATTGCCAGTCGGCCCGGTGATGACCGCATCGCCGAGGGCGTTGAAGAAATTGAACGAGTCGCTGTTCTGCAAACTGAGCTCCGCCGAAACGTCTTTCTCTTCGGCCCGCCGCAGCGTATCGGAATCGACCATCGCTCCGGCGGCCGGGCTATTGCCGTCAATGCCGTCTGTGCCCGCGCTCAACACTACAATATCCGACAGTCCGCGCTGACGCAGATGAATGGCGGCGCGCAACGCGAACTCCTGATTGCGCCCGCCCTGCCCGTCGCCGCGAACCGGACAGACCGCTTCTCCCCCAGACAACAGGCACACGGTCTTTCCGCGATGTTTGTGGCGTAGCGCGGCGACGCGCTCGACGTGAGTCAGCATCATTGTCTCGACGTCCCCCTCGACCAAATCATCGGCGATCTCGACCACACAGCCGAAATCCGATTCGGCGATCCGCTTCGCTTCGACGAGCGCCTTGCGATTGTCCAGCAGCAGATGATGCGAGCGCCGGCGACCGTCTTCGGCGTTCGCTCGCGGAAGATCGGGCAATCCGCCGCCGGCTATAAGGGCCGAGACCTGAGCGGGGAATTTGTCGAGCAGGTCGTATCGTTCGACGACCCGGTCGAAATCGGCCCGCGTGGCCAAGCTCGGCAGCGTAGGCCCCGAGGAGACCGTAGACAGATCATCGCTGTTGACGTCGGAAACGTAAAGAGAAATCTGGCGCGAGCGCGGGGCGGCGGCGGCCAGACGTCCGCCCTTGACAGCCGAGAGGAATCGCCGCACGACGTTCATTTCAGAAATCACCGCGCCGCAGCCGACCAGGGCGCGGTTGATCGCCTGCAAATCGTCAAGCGTGATCGCGGCGTCAATCGGAAGTTCGAAGAGGGCCGAGCCTCCGCCGGAGACCAGGAACAGAACCAGCGTCTCTTCAGAGTCGTTCGCGCGCAGCATCTTCAGAGCCGCCGACGCCGCATCGAGACTCCCGGGGTTAGGCAAAGGGTGCCCGCCGACCATCACGGGCAGCAACCGGGGCGGGCGCCCGATCATGGCGTTGGTCACGACAAGTCCGTCGGCGAGCGGAGGGCCGAGCGAATCTTCGACCGCCCGCGCCATCGGAACGCTCGCCTTGCCGACGGCGATGACGACGACACGTTTGAATAGCGACAGGTCAACCTCGTTAGCGCCGATCAGAAGTCGGTCGGCGTCCAACCGAACGGAGGCCCGCACAACTGATTCAACATCGATCGCCGCCAGCGTGCGTTGGAAGATTTCGAGCGCGATGTCGCGCAAGTTCGGTGTTGAGTTCATCTCGTTCAGCCGAATCAGTACCGCGAGCGGTACTGATATCGTCAATGCTTCTCCTGTTTCGCGCTCGACCATTCGCGCGCCGACATTCCGTAAATCACCAGGTCAACGAAGTCAACCTTGATACCTGGGGATGGAGTTTAGAGTATCAAAAAGAAGGAGGACTTACGCAATCATTCGCGGAGGCATGGGTTCAAAAAGGTAATTCAGGGTTATTCAGAAAGGCATGGCCGAACTCAGGCTACAGCAGATTCAGCGTGGTTCCGGCATTTTGGAGGCTGAAGACACTTAATGGCTTTCAAGCTGCGGACAGTGGTTCGGCGCGCCGAGCAAGGTCCTAACCGTCTTCATCAGGCTCTGGCGGTCGTTGGATGCTTTATCGATGAAGCGGTCTATACCGGCGCTCATCTTTTCGGGCAAGTTGTAATCGGGGAGGTTTGCGCTTAGCGCAATGATCGGAATCCCAGCCATCTTGCCCCTCTGACGGCGCAAGAGCCTGGCCAATTCCACTCCGTCCAGAATAGGCATGTTCAAATCGGTGATGACAAGGTCGGGTTGGTGCGCCATCGCCTGCAGATAGCCCTCGTCACCGTCGCGCGCCGTGACTACGGTGAAACCTTCCATCCGAAGCAATTCGGTCAACGTCAGGCGCAGGTTTTGATCATCTTCGACGACGAGAATTTTGTACCTACGATTCGACATAACCAATCCTCCTGACTTTTATCCACTCGCTATGGATCAGCCCATCTTTATCGGGGGAGTAAGTCAATATTCAGGCTGATGACCGCACAAAGTTCTAAAACGTTCAGCAACGTATGTGCCGTGCCAGCGCCTGCCAGGGCCACGATGCAAACATTTGACTTACATCATCTCTAATGCAGGAAGAATGTCATTTTTGCAGGTGGCAGTGTAAGGTTTTCGTGCGGTCTAACTTTTATTATGTTCTTTCTTTACACACTGCCAATATCCTGGGGAGTTGCCTTTCAATTTCGAATACAACCGCTTGCTTACACGCGTGGTAGCGGTATCTATCAATCAATACCCTATGGATTTGCCGTCCAGTCGCGGGTCGCTCCCGCCCAACCGCACATCGGTCTTGTCTTCGATCATCACTCCTTCGGCGTCGCCCATGTAGCGGGGATTGCCGAATTGGTGCCCCATCGATTTCAAGCGGTTCATCACGTCCGGGACCAGCCCGTAAGGTTCGTAAACTATCTGATCGGGCATCCACTGATGATGGACGCGCGGCCAATCGATCGCCTGTTGGATGTTCATCCCGTGATCAACGATGTTGACGATCACCTGCGTGACTGTGTTGATGATCGTCGGGCCGCCGGGACTTCCGACCGCGAAGAGGAACTTTCCGTCTTTCAACACGATTGTCGGCGTCATCGAGGAGAGCGGACGTTTGCGGGCCGCGACGGCGTTGGCTTCGCCCTGAATCAAGCCGTAGGCGTTGGGCGCGCCAGGCTTGGGCGCGAAATCGTCCATCTCGTTATTGAGCAGGAAGCCCGCGCCCTCGACCGTGATCTTGTTTCCGAAACTGTCATTGATAGTGTAGGTATTCGTCGCGACGTTGCCGTCTTTATCGACGACCGTGAAATGCGTCGTCTCTTCGGATTCGTAAGGCAGCGGGTCGCCGCTTCTGATCTCCTGCGAAGTCGAGGCGCGTTCAGGGTCAATGGTCGCGGCCAGTTTGTCGGCGTATTTGCGCGAAATCAGTCCGGGAACCGGCACTTTGACGAAGTCAGGATCGCCCAGGAACTGCGCGCGGTCGGCGAAGGCCCGGCGCATCGCCTCGACCATCACGTGGATCGCCTGCGACGACCCCGCGCCCAGCGATTTCAGGTCGTAGCGTTCGAGGATGTTCAACATCTCGATCATCGCCACGCCGCCCGAAGACGGCGGCGGCATCGTAATGATCTCGTGGCCGCGATAGACGCCGCGCAGCGGTTCGCGTTCGACGGCCTTGTAATTCTTCAGGTCCTCGACGGTCATCCAAACTTTACCTTGGGCCTTACCGCCGTCGGCCGCGCGCCGCATGCTCTCTTCGATCAATTGCGCAGTCTTGCCCTCGTAAAATTCGCGCGGCCCCCGTTTGATCATCCGCTCGAAGACCGCCGCCAATTCCGGCTGCTTGAAAATCTCCCCCGTCTCATAAGGCTTGTCGTCCCGCAGGAAGATTCGCTTTGTTTCGGGATAACGTGAAAGTTGCTTGCTCGCGCCCTTCAGACTGAATTCAAGCTGATACCAGACCGGGAAGCCTTCGGCGGCGAGCCGGCGCGCAGGCTCGGCGACCTGCGCCCACTTCATCGTGCCGTATTTTTCGAGCGCGTAAGACAGGCCGGCGACCGTGCCCGGGATTCCCGCCGCAGCGTGGCCGTAGGTCGAAGACTCAAAAAGGTATTCGCCCTTGTCGTCGAGATAGACGTTGCGATGGGCCGCCGCAGGCGCCATCTCGCGGTAATCGATCGCGGTCGCCTTGCCGTTGGCCTGCCGGATGACCATAAACCCGCCGCCTCCCAGATTCCCCGCCGACGGCCACACGACCGCCAGCGCCAGCCCGACCGCCACGGCGGCGTCAACCGCGTTGCCGCCGCGCTTCAACACGTCAACGCCGACCTGCGAGGCGATCCCGCTGACCGAAGAGACCATCCCGTGTTTGCCCCGAACCGGCGGACGCGAGGCCGCATGAGTCGAGGGAGATGAGGTGAACTGCGAAGGCGCGGCCGTTAACGAAACCAGCAACGCAAAACAGAGGAGAGCAGAAACTGTTTTCTTGATTTTCATGAGAGTGTTTCGTAGATCTTTGTTGACGAGCTTATTCATACTTATGAAATGGCGACAGCCTTTGGAGCGCGGTTGCTTGGAACCGCTTGCGCACGCTTCACAATCCCGTCATCATACTCAAACTCCCCATCCTCGCCGGGGACAGTGAAGGAGATCTCGGGCTCTATCGCGGATACAACCTGAAAAACAAAGCCTCGATCTCGTCCGCCCTCTCCTGCCCGCGCGTGATCAAATCCGTGATTTCAGCCCGCCGCAGGCGGTTGAAGTCTTCGTCGCTGATCATCATCAGGCTGGAGAGCGAGGTGTAAGCCGCGCCGCGCATCGCGGTCATCGCCAATTGGGCGCCCGTCGCGACGTCGGCGAAGACTATCGGATTGGCGATCTCGGTCAATTCGTTGAGCAGTTCCAGGACCTCCATCGAGTTTCGCGCGATCCGCAACGACGGCGCCACGGAGTTTTTCGCGGCATGCTCCAGGGCCATCGCGCGGGCCAGGCGTTCGGCTTCGGCGCCGCGCGGCAAGGCGAGAGCCTCGGCCAATTGTTTGCGGCCTTCGAATTCCTCGACCGAGGCGTCGCGCAAATCCGCGCTGAGTTGATCGAGTTGACCGAGGAGGCTTCGAGCCTCTTCTTCGGACGATTTCTTCTGATTGATCATCAGGTTGCAGACCAATTTCCCCAGGGCCGCCGCCAGCGCGCCCGCGTTGGCGGCGGCGCCGCCGTCCAGCGCCACGTCGCCAGCGAACAACGCGCCGGGCGCCGTCGGCGTCCGCGCGCCGTCGGCGCCCTCGTATTCAAAATCCGGTTCGATCTTCGACAACTCGGCCTGCAAGCGCCTTTCGAGGATCAGTTCGTCGCCGAAGTTTTCGATCTGCAGATAGAACTCGCTGCAGGCGTTGAGCGCGGCCTGCGGGACGAGGCCGACGATCTCGCTCCCCGCGATCAGCGCCCCGTAGCGCGCGGCCTCGCGTTTGACCATCTCGAAGGCGCGGAAGATCGGCGTCTCTTCGTAATCAGTCAGGTTCATCGAGACCTGCGTCTGGCGGCGGCTCTTGAGTTCGAGTCCGAGCGCCTTGACGTTGAGCAGTCCGCCGTCGCTCGCGCGCACCGCCTTGGCGATCTTCTTGGCCACGGCCAGGTCGCCTGTCGCCAGATTAACGTTGAAAGCGATGAGCGGCGCCCGCGCGCCCACGGCCATCGCGCCGGCCGTCGAGTGAACGCGCCGGGAGCCGAAATCGGGTTTGCGATCCGGGTCGTTCTTTATCGAATCGCGCAAGGATTCGAATTCGCCCCGGCGAACATTCGCCAGGTCAATGCGGTCGCGGCGCGTCGCGGCCTTTTCGTAAAGGTAAACGGGGATGCCCAGCTCGTTCGCGATGCGTTCGCCTGCGCTCCGGGCGATCTCAACGCATTCCTCCATCGTCACACCTTTGATCGGCACGAACGGCAGCACGTCGAGCGCGCCCAGTCGAGGGTGCTCGCCGGTGTGCGTGTTCAAATTGATCAGCTCCATCGCAACAGCGGCGGCCCGGACGGCCGCCTCGACCACCGCATCAGGCTCGCCCGCGAAAGTGATCACGGAACGGTTATGATCGGGGTCCATCGAATAATCGAGCGCCGCCACGCGCGGAACCGCCGCGATGGTTTTGACGATCAACTCGATTTTGTCGCGGTCGCGGCCCTCGCTGAAATTCGGAATGCATTCGACGATCTTTTTCATAGGGAGCCCGCCTTTCCGGAAACAATGTCAACCGCCGGTAATCAGTTTAGCTTAACTGCCGAAGGGGTCAATTGCGGATTGCGGATTGCGGATTGCGGATTGCGGAGTGGCGGTCTTGAACGGCGTGGTGATGATCGCGGCGATCAATCGTCTGCGCGAAGACGGGCGCGCGGTCGAAGACGCCGTGCGTGAGGGGGCCGATCTGAGGCTGCGGCCGGCGCTGATGACGGCGCTGATGGCGAGCATGGGTTTCCTGCCGATGGCCGTGGCGACCTCTGCCGGCGCGAAAGTTCAAAGGCCGCTCGCAACGGTGGTGATCGGCGGCCTGGTCACCTCTACTTTGCTGACTCTGCTCATTCTGCCCACGCTATACCGTTGGCTTGAGCGCAAGTGATTACTTCGCGCGTTCGATGTAGCGGCCCTCGGCCGTGTCGACGCGGATCTTCTCGCCCTCCTTGATGAAGGCCGGGACCTGAATGATGATGCCGGTTTCGAGCTTCGCCGGCTTGCCGACGTTGCTGACTGTGGCGCCTTTGATCTCAGGCTCTGTCTCGATAACGGTCATGATGACGACTTGTGGAATTTCGATGCCGATCGGCGCGCCTTCGTAAATATCCACATTGATCAAGGTCTCCGGCAGCAGGTAGCCCACCGCGTCGCCGAGGTCTTCCGCGCTCAATCCTATCTGCTCGTAGGTCTCGGTGTTCATGAAGTAATACATGTCGCCTTCGTTATACAGATAGCTCATCTCGTGCTGGTCGAGGACGGCGCGTTCGACGTCGTCGGTCGAACGGAAGCGGTGCTCGGTTGTGGCGCCGGACTTCAAATTGCGCAACTTGGTCTGCACCATCGCGCGGAGGTTGCCGGGAGTGTGATGATGAAAGTCGACGACCTTGTGCGGCGCGCCGTTGTGAATGATCACCATGCCTTTGCGAATCTGCGTCGCTTGAATGCCCATTGTTGAAAAATCTCCTCCGGAAAATATCGGGAGTGGGGAATGGGGAGTGGGGGGTGGGGAGTGGGAAAAAGACGCTGCTCCCCACTCCCCACTCCCCATTCCCCACTCCCCATCTGAAAAAGACGAAAGGATAGCCAACGGCTCGGCGCGGGTCAAGACGGGGTGTCGGAGGCCGCGCGAAGATCGCAAACTTCGAAAATTGTCTCGATAATCTATTGACCCTCTATACCTTGTGAGCTAGTATGCGAACCGATGCAGGACTTCTGCGAAGTTTGTGTGCGGTGGCAATTCAATTTGAGCCAATTCATTTGAATGGGAGACCGATGCATAAATTTGACGGCGTGCACGCTCGCCATAGTCGCGAGTAACTAAGCCGCAAAGCTCAGGTCACCCACCTGTTTAGAACAGGTTCAAATGAAGCCCCGGCCACGGCTAAGCGGAAGTCCTCGCGGAGTTGATCTCCTCGCCCGAACGACTTCACTTCAAGTAGGCTCATTTCATCGAATCTGAACCGGAGTCAGGTTTAGAAAGGTCAGTAGAAAATGATAAGGATTCTGATGACCGGTGATACGGTCGCCCGTAGTGGTCGTCGCGCGCTCGAAGAACGGCTCCATGATTTGCGCTCGCAGCGCGAGATCGATTTTGTGGTCTCGAACGTCGAGAACGCCGCGGGCGGTTTTTCGATCACGTCGCGAATCGCCGAAGACATGCTCGCCGCCGGGGTTGACGTGATGACATCAGGCAACCACATCTTCGACAAGAAGGAGATACTCGAATACATCGACAAACAGCCGCGATTGCTGCGCCCGGCGAATTATTCGCCCGGCGTCCCCGGCAAAGGCCGGTGGGTGGGCAAAGTCCGCGGCGTTCCCGTCGCCGTAATCAACCTGCAGGGCCGGGTCTTCATGAGCCAATGCGACGACCCGTTCCGTTGCGCCGACGCGCAATTCGCCGCGCTGGAGCCATCGGTCAAGATCATCCTCGTCGACATGCACGCCGAAGCGACCTCGGAAAAGATAGCCCTGGGGCGCTACCTCGACGGCCGCGCGTCGGTCGTGGCCGGCACGCACACGCACGTGCAGACCGCCGATGAACAGATCCTGCCCGAAGGCACGGCCTACATTACCGACCTGGGAATGGTCGGCCCGCACGACGGCGTGATCGGGATGCAGACCGAGATCGTCCTGGAGAGGTTCTTGCGCGGCCTGTCAACGAAGTTCGAGCCTTGCGACGGCGAGATCAAGCTGAACGGGCTGATGGTTGATGTTGACGAAGAAACTGGAAAAGCGACAAGGGTTGAGCGATTGAGTTTGCCGCATAGTTGAATCACACAATGAGCGTAACGGACATCGCTAACATAGCCATCATTGGCGGCGGAGTCATCGGAACAGCCATCGCCGCCGAAATCTCCCTCCACTACGACGACGTGTTCCTGCTCGAAGCGGCGCCGCGTTTGGGCATGGGGACTTCGACGCGCAACAGCGGAGTCATCCACGCCGGGATCTACTACAAGCCGGGGTCGCTCAAGGCGTTCCATTGCGTGCGCGGCGCGGCGATGCTCTACGAATTCTGCGCCGCTCACGACATCCCGCACGAACGCACTGGCAAGTTGATCGTCGGCGACAGCGAAGATCAACTCCCCATACTTCAAGACCTGAAGCGACGCGGCGACAAGAACGGAGTCGAGGGGCTGGAGATCGTCGACGGCGAATTCATCCGCAGCCTCGAACCGAACATCGTTTCGCCACTCGCGCTCAATTCGCCGAACACCGGCATCGTCGACGCCGAGGCGTTGATCAAGACCTTCGAGCGCATCGCCAAGTCGAACGGCGCGCACATCCTGACAAACACCCGCGTGACAGGCGCCGACGCCGGAGACGGCCCGGCCCTGATCCGCACGGAGCGCGAAGAGTTCGGCGCCCGCGTCGTCATCAATTGCGCCGGCCTCTACGCCGACGAGGTCGCGCGGATGTTCGGCTACGACAAACACACGATCTATCCTTGCCGGGGCGAGTACGCCGAACTCCTGCCGGGCGCGCGCAAGCTGGTCAACGGCCTGGTCTATCCGCTGCCTCTGCCGACCGGACATGGGCTGGGAGTCCATTTCACGAAGACCACGGCCGGGGCTTTGCTGATCGGACCGAACGCGCGGTACGTGAAAAACAAAGACGATTACGAGAACGACCGCACCGACCTGCGCGTCTTTTACGAATCGGCGGCGTTGATGGCGCCGGCGCTCCGCTTCGAAGACATGCGGTCGAGTTACACGGGAATCCGCCCGCGCCTCACGCCCGAACAAGAACATTCATTCGCGGACTTCGTGATCGAACACGACCCGAACCATCCTTCAGTCATCCATCTCATCGGCATTGAATCTCCCGGACTGACCTCATGCCTTTCCATCAGCCAGAGCGTGGCCGAAATGGCTCGAATGATTTTGTAAAGACACCGAAGCTCTATTTACCCTATCGTCTGGGCTGCGATATAACTCCCTAGCCATTAAGCGTACTACACCTGGGAGCGCAGGCATCCTTGCCTGCTAGCCTGGGAGCGCAGGCATCCTTGCCTGCTAGCCTGGGAGCGCAGGCATCCTTGCCTGCTAGCCTGGGAGCGCAGGCATCCTTGCCTGCTAGCCTGGGAGCGCAGGCATCCTTGCCTGCTATGCTTGTGAAGCTGAGGATTCGAAAAGAAATCAGCGCGTTGCGCAGTCAGGCCGGGATTATAGATAGACGAGTCGAAAATAAATTATCGACTTGAGGAGCCCGCAGGCAAGGATGCCTGCGCTCCCAGGGTTGCGCTCCCAGGGCTGCGCTCCCAGGGCCGCGCTCACTGAGGTCGCGCTCACTGAAGGAAATTATGGGTGACGCATGGAAAAAGAGGATTATTGTCTCGAAGGCTAAAGCGCAGACTATTGGCGCGCCTTGCTGGTATTCGCGTGGCTACCTTCCGCATTTCGACGCTGAGGGGCAGACACAAACAATGACATTTCGGCTGTTCGATTCAATGCCGCAGGAAACGCTCGATGCGTGGCGGGAGGAAATCAGTTGTCTACCCAAAAAAGAATATGACCTTGAACGTCGCAAGCGCATCGACGCTTACCTCGATCAGGGCTATGGAAGTTGCTATTTGAGAGACGACCGCATTGCTGAGATCATTCAAAATGCGCTGCTCCATTTCGATGGCGAGAAATACTTTCTGCACGCTTGGGTCGTAATGCCCAATCATGTCCACGTTCTATACACGCCTAAGGCCGGATGGGAGTTAAGCCAGATTGCGCACTCATGGAAATCATATACGGCCAACGCATGCAACAAAGCGCTAGGTCGAAAGGGCGAATTTTGGCAGCCGGAACCCTTTGATCGTTACATCCGCGATGAGAAACATTTCGCTAACGCTGTATTCTATATTGAAAACAACCCGGTCAAGGCGGGACTGTGTGACAAACCTGTAGATTGGCGTTGGAGCAGCGCATACTCGAAAAGGCGATCTTGAATCCTGGGAGCGCAGGCATCCCTGCCTGCGCTGTTGCCGGAGAGAGGGCAATGAAAGGACGCGACCACCTTACGAAGCCCGCAGGCAGGGATGCCTGCGCTCCCAGGTCACTTCGCGCCCGGCGCTTCGAGCTCATCGTTCAGATGCCTGCGCTTGAGCAAATTGTTGAGCAGAAAAATGATCACGATCGCCGCCGCGATGCCGAGTCCGATCTTCGGATAATTCTGTTTAAAGACGTCCGCCGCATGTTCGCCGTAACTCACCGCCATCCAGCCTTCCAGAGCGAATCTGACGCCGCGACCTATGACCATCGCCGCGATGAATCGCCAGAGTCGCATGCGGAAGGCCCCGGCCGAAAGCACGAAAATTTTGAACGGAAACGGCGGGGGCAGCACGGCGGCCAGCAGCAGCGCCCAGACGTCGTAACGATTGATCAGGTCTTCGACGCGCGCGCGCTTCGAGGGGCTGAATTTCCTGAGCACGGCCTGCCCGCCTTTGCGCGCGATGAAGTAGAGGAGGAGCGAGCCGACGGTCGAACCGGCTATCGCGGCGGCGACGTAAGCCGGCGCCATTGCGTGATTATAATGCGAGAGCAACATCACCACCCCGTCCGGCCCTCCCGGCAACGGGATGAACGCGGCGTCCAGAAGCGCGATGGCGAACACTCCGAGCGCCCCGAGCCCGATCAGCGCGGCTTGCATCGATTTCATCGCCCCGCCTATGCCCAATAACGGAATTTTCATTTCTACTTATCAGTCCTTAATTTTGGGTTTAATCGGTGTACGAGGCATGCGTTTCACGTTCGGGCGTTTGGCTTCTCAACCGCGCAAACACGAGGCGCCCGACGAATGAGAGGATGAATAATGCGATTATCACACCGATGATTTCGATGAGATGAGATTCCAACCAGCCCAGAAGCTGTAAAACCTCATTGCGGAAAAAGAAAGCCACCCATCCCCAGAAATAATACCGCACGGTTCGCGCGATCATTATGACGGCGGCAAAACGGGCCGCCGGATAGTTCAACGCGCCCGCCATCGCCACGAAAATCTTGAAGGGCATCGGCGGGGGGAGCAAGGCCGGAATGACCAGCGCGAAGATTCCCCACTTGCGGTAAATCTCTTTGACCCGGTCCAGATGTTTGGGATGAAATCGTTTGGTGACGAATTGTTCGCCGCGTTGAGCGATGCGATACAAGATCAAGCAGCCGATCACCGAGCCGATCGCCGGGAAAAGCGGGAAATAATAAACCTCGGAAGGGTTGTGCGCGACTCGGTAGGCGGTGATGTAATCGTTGACTTCAGGCAAAGACAACAGCGACGAATCGAGCGCGCCGACGAAGATCATGATCGGCGCGGCGAAATAGGCCGGCAGCACCTTCACCTGTTCAGAAACACTATTAAACCACTCCAGAAACCACACTAGCATTTTTCAATTGTCGGTCATCGGTTGCCGGCCGCCAACTACCGCCGGCAAACGGCGCCCAACAACTGTTTTTAAATCCTTTTGATATAACTCTTGCCCGGAAGCTCCTTGATTCTATCTTTCATTTGGAGGGCAAGCAATGCGGTCATCAAATCCGATGAATTCATCCCGCTGGAAATTAGTAATTGATCGATATGCGACGGGGCGTCGGTCGTGAGCATGTCAAGCAGTTTGCGTTCGTCGTCGCTCATCGCGACAGTTTCAAACATGGGCTGAACGTTCGATTGCGCGTCATCGCCCTTAGGCCGATCCGCGCCGAGAATCCTCTCTCTCACGTCACGCGGAAGCTCCTCGACGACGTCACGCCATTGCTGGACGAGTTTAGCGCCGTCTTTGATCAGGAAGTTCGGCCCGAACGAGGTTTGCGAAGTGATATTCCCGGGCACGGCGAACACCTCCCGGCCCTGTTCGTAGGCCAATCGCGCGGTGATCAGGCTCCCGCTGTGCTCCGCCGCTTCGACGATCAAAACGCCAAAACAGAGTCCGCTCAGGACACGGTTGCGATACGGGAAATTCTGCGGCAGCGGCGGCGTGCCCAAAGGGAATTCCGAAATCACCGCGCCGCTCGCCACAATTTCGTCCTCCAGCTTCTTATGCTCTTTCGGATAGGTCGTCTCCAACCCCGTCCCGACGACGGCAACCGTCAACCCGCTGACTTCGAGCGCGCCGCGATGCGCGGCGGCGTCTATGCCGCGCGCCAGCCCGGAGACGATCGTCAAACCGTTCTGGGCCAGGTCGCGAGACAGGCTCAGCGCGGCGTTGACGCCGTAAGTCGAGGACCGCCGCGAACCGACGACCGCTAGGCAGGGCCGAGCGCAGGCTTTCTTCAAATCGCCGCGAACGTATAAGGCGATCGGCGGGTCGTAAATTTCGCGCAGCAGCGGCGGATAATCTTCATCTTCAAGCGTGATGACGATAGCGCCGAGTCGTTCCAAGCGCTCGATCTCGGCGTTGGCTTTTTCGAGGATTTCAGAATCGTGGAGTTCCTGAACGGTCTCTGGCTTGAGACCCTCTTTCTCGAGCGACAATCGCGAAGCGGCGAAGACTTGCGCGGGAGACCCGAAACGATCGATCAGTTGATTGGCCTTACGCGGGCCTATTCCGCGAATCATGTTGAGCGCGATCCAATCGGCTAAATCAGCGCGCATCGTGCTTACCTCCAGAGGCTGTCGGCGCGGCGGCGCGCCGATTAGAACCCGCGGATTATATGCGCTCACCCCGGAAAATCCTATGCTTAAACCCGTTCAATGAAATTTTGTCGGGAGAATTTTCCGCGCCGATCATTTCCAGCCCTATTCAGAATAGGCGAGGCCGGTACAGTACCGCGCGCGTAAGCAAGCGGGCGCCTCATCGGCCGGCCGCTTGCTTACGCGCGCGGTACTGTACCGGCCTCAAACTCACGCCGACCTTGAGCCTGCAAAACATACCGTCATAGAATGTTCGTGTAGAGCGCCCCACTGGAGAAATTTCTATATGGACATACACGAACCTCGGCGCCCGGAATCCGTCGAACAACTGACCAGGCAGGTTTTCACCGATCTCCATCAAACCATCATCTCCCACGAATCCGGGTCGTTGGCCGGGGACGTCGATTCCGTCCACGACATGCGCGTCGCCGTTCGCCGCCTCAGGGTCGCGCTGAGCAACTTCGCGGTCTGCGTGCCCAAAGAAGACCGAAAGAGATTACGATTGAAGCTGGAGAATCTCGCCGACGCGCTCGGCGGCGTGCGCGACATGGATGTGATGATCGTTGCGCTGAAAACTTCGCCGACGCCTCGCCCCGATCAAGAAAAGTCCGCTGTCTCAGCGCTGATCGGACGATTGAGGGCCAGGCGCAGATCGCGATTGCGGGCGCTGATGAAATATCTGGGCGGCGAAGAGTATGTGGGGTTCAAACGCGAATCTCCATCCGACTGGATCAAGATGGATGGGACTTTTAGGTCTTATGAGTCTCATTCAGAAAGCCCCCAAGCGTTTACCGAGGAGCCTTCACGTCACGTTGCGACGCCCTGAAAGAATGAAAAGCGCAGTTCGTAGTCCCGCCTTTAGGCCGCAAGCGTTTGGTATCATGGAATGGGTTTGCGTCAAACGCTTCCGCCTCCTTCAGGCCAATGAGGTTAAGTTAGGCATCTGGCGCGATTAGTGGCGCGGACTAAAGTCCGCGCCACTAATCGCTAACCTAACCTCATTGGCCTGAAGGCGGGGAGTACGAACGATTTTCCGAGGAGGAGCATGGCTAAGCCGCTTAAAATCAGAAAGATTTCTCCCGATGACCGGCCGGATAAGGCCGCCAGGCGAATCCTGCGGACGCGCATCAAAGAGTTTTATTCGTGCTGGCCCGATCCCGACCACACACCCACCCTCAAAGAGCTTCACAATCTGCGAATTTCGGGAAAGCGTCTGCGCTACACCGCCGAAAGCCTTCGAGAACTCTATCCCGACAGGCTGGCGCTGTTGATAGACCTGCTCAAACGCAATCAGGACCTACTCGGCGAGATTCAGGATTGCGTGACACAGAGCGGCGTGGTCGAAGCCTATATAGACCGGCTGCGCCGCCGGTCGCCCCAGAACGATCAGATAGCGGCTCTTGAAAATATCGCGTCGGAGTACGGGCGGCGCCAATCAGCGCTCTTTGCCCAATTCCACGAAACCTGGCGTGGGATGACAATGGATGAGTTCCGCGCGAGCTTGATGGCGATGGTTTCACGCGTCAAAAAAACAAAGGAATCATTCTCTGTTGATCAGGCTGGCGACGAAACCCGCGCCGAAGCCGTTGTCAATGTTGACGACGGCGACGTTCGAGGCGCAGGAGTTGAGCATTCCGAGTAACGCGGCGAGGCCATTGAAACTGGCGCCGTAGCCGACGCTGGTCGGCACGGCGATCACCGGCGCGCCGACCAGCCCGCCAACCACCGATGGCAGCGCCCCTTCCATTCCCGCCACGCAGACGATCACCCGCGCGGACTGCAGAGCCTTCCGGCGGCTCAGAACGCGATGAATGCCCGCGACCCCGACGTCGAAAATTCTCTCGACCCGATTACCCATAATCTCGGCGGTGACGGCGGCTTCGTCGGCCACGGCGATGTCGGACGTGCCCGCCGTGACCACCGCGATTATGCCGCGCCCGCGCGCCGTCATGTCGCGGCGCACCGATATCGCGCCGCAGGACTCATGAAATTCCGCGTCCTCGGCGACCGCCCTGACCCGCTCGAAGGTCGCTCGACCTGCGCGAGTGATGAGCAGATTCGACGAACGTTCAAGCAGCGACGAGGCGATGCCGACGATCTGCTCGGGCGTCTTCCCCGGCCCGAAGATGACTTCGGGGAAACCAACGCGGATCGAGCGGTGATGATCGACCTGAGCATACCCGAGGTCTTCATACGGCAGGTGGCGCATCCGCTCCAGCGCCTGATCAAGCTCTAGGCGGCCTTCCTTAAACTCCAACAGCAACTCTTTCAATCGTTCCTGATCCATAACAACCAACAAAGATTTGTGTCCATTCGCTTTAATTCACGGCTGCAATTCTTCTCTAGAAATCTATAGCGTTTGACAGGTTTTTTGCAAAGTCATCAGGGATAATCTTCATAGGACCTAGGGCGTTTTTCATACCGATGTATGGGTTAATGGAACGCGGATGCCGCGGATACGACGGATCATCGCGGATAAGAACTAAAAGAAATCAGCATGAATCCGCTCTATCCGCGTCATCCGCGTTCCATTGAAGGAGAGTCTATGATGATCCGAAGCCTTGCTTGACAAGTTTTCACGGCGGCCAATATAGTTGCCCATCAAGCTCAAACGTATTGTCATAGCAGTAGCGTGCAGTCAAATGAAATCAATCGTCGTCGGCATCACCGGAGCAAGCGGGTCGGTATACGGCCAGAGGCTTCTCGCGCGCCTTAATGCGAGTCCCGAAGTCTCCCGCATCGACCTCGTCATCTCGCAAGCCGGAGTGCGCGTCGTCAGCGAAGAGTTGGGTTTGAACGTCGCCGGGACAGACCGTCGCGTCGTCCGCGAACTGCTCGGCGAGGATTCCGAGAAGTTGATCGTCCATTCGGCTAACGACATCGGCGCTTCAATCGCCAGCGGCTCCTATTTGAGCGACGCGATGGTGATCGTCCCTTGCAGTATGAGTACGCTCGGCGCCATCGCCAACGGCGTTTCGCGGGACCTCGTTCATAGGGCCGCCGACGTGGTTCTCAAAGAGAGCCGCCCACTTCTACTTGTGCCACGTGAAACGCCACTTAATGTAATACATTTGGAAAACATGCTTAAACTGGCGCGTTTAGGCGTCAGGATATTACCAGCAATGCCTGGGTTTTATCATCATCCCAAGACGATTGATGACCTTGTCGAACATTTCATTCACCGCCTGCTGGATCACCTCGGCGTTTCACACGAGCAACTGACCAGGTGGGAAGGGAGCGAGAAGAGCGGGAGAGCAGGAGAGCGGGGGAGCGAGAGAAAAGTCGAATGAGAATCTTTTCCCCCGCTCCCCCGCTCTCCCACTCTCCCGCTCTCAAAACATATGTTTCGCAGTCTGAAAATCACACTCGAGATGATCAAGATCGAGCATACGCTCTTCGCGCTGCCGTTCGCGTTTTTGGGCGCGGTGCTCGCGGCGAGAGGCCTGCCGGCGTGGGACCGGATTTTGTGGATCGTCGTGGCGATGATCGGAGCGCGTTCGGCGGCGATGGCGTTCAACCGGCTTGTAGACCGCGAGTTCGACACGGCGAATCCGAGGACGAAGATGCGGGCGATCCCCGCCGGACTGCTGAGCGCGCGATTCGTCGCCGCCTTCACCGTCGCGTCATCCATGCTCTTCTTCATCGCGGCGTTCATGCTCAATCGGCTGACGCTGATCCTTTCGCCGGTGGCGCTGGCCTCGGTTCTGCTCTATTCGTACACGAAGCGGTTCACGTCGTTGTCGCATCTGGTTCTGGGATGGTGTCTGTCTATTGCGCCCACCGGGGCGTGGATCGCAGTGCGAGGGGCGATTGATTCTCCGGCGCCGCTCCTGCTTTCACTGGCGGTAATGCTGTGGACGGCGGGCTTCGACATCATCTACGCCTGTCAGGATCGCGATTTTGACGCGCAAGCGGGTCTGCATTCGATTCCGCAGAGGCTCGGCCTCGCGAGGGCGCTGTGGATTTCGCGCGGGCTTCACGCGTTGATGTTTGCGGCGCTGGTCTGGGTTTACTTTCTGACGGGATTGCACTGGGTCGGATCGCTGGGCGTCATTGCAACGGCGGCGCTGCTGATCTACCAGCACAGACTCGTGCGAGCCGACGACCTGTCGCGATTGAACATGGCGTTCTTCACGACGAACGCCTACGTCAGCGTGATCCTCTTCGTAACCATCGCCGCCGACATCTTTTTGATCAAATGACGATGACGCTAAAAGATTTCGAGATCAGGCCGGCCACCGAGGGCGACGCGCCGGTGATTCTGAGCTTCATAAAACAGCTGGCCGTTTATGAAAAGCTGGCGCACAAGGTAACTGCCAACGAGGACATCTTGCGCGAAACGCTCTTCGGCGAGCGCCGCTACGCAGAGGTCGTCATCGGCTACCACCTCGGCGAACCGGTCGGATTCGCGCTCTTCTTCCACAACTACTCGACCTTCCTGGGCAAGCCGGGCATCTACCTGGAGGACCTGTTTGTTGACGAGGAGCATCGCGGCAAGGGCTATGGAAAGGCGCTGTTGGCTCACTTGGCGAAACTGGCGAAGGAACGGGACTGCGGGCGTCTGGAATGGGCCGTGCTCAATTGGAATGAGCCGTCCATCAATTTTTATAGGGCGCTCGGCGCCGCGCCGATGAACGATTGGACGGTCTTCCGAGTGACCGGAGACGCGCTGGACAAACTGGCGAACGAATGAAAGGTGTCAGGTGTCAGGTGTCAGGTTTCAGGTTTCGATAGAAGAGCCGCGCCACAGATTCCTATCTGGACCCTGGACCCTGGACCCTGACACCTGACACCTGACACCTGACACCTGATAGGAGAAACCGCAATGAACAACTTTCTACTCGACCACGCGCTCTCCCCGATCGCCGACAAGGTGATGGCCGACGAGCGGTTGAGCTTTGAAGACGGAATGGCGCTTTACCACAGCGACGACCTTCACGGCGTGGGACGTTTGGCCGACGTCGTCCGCCGGCGCAAACACGGGCTGAAGACCTATTTCAACGTCAACCGCCATTTGAACCCGACCAATTACTGCTACGCCGATTGCAAGTTTTGCAGCTTCTTCGTCAAGCACAACCAGGAAGGCGGCTACACGCACAACATCGAAGAATGTCTGAAGATAGCGCGCGACGCCTGCCAACAGGGCGCGACCGAGTTGCACATCGTCGGCGGGTTGAACACGCGCCTGCCTTTCTCTTACTTCACCGACATGCTTTCGGCCATCAAGCGCGAATTTCCGCAACTGCACCTGAAGGCCTTCACGATGGTCGAGCTGGATTTCTTCGCCAATTTTTACAAGATGAGCGACGAAGAGGTGATCGAGAAGTTGAAGGCCGCCGGAATGGATTCGTGCCCGGGCGGCGGCGCGGAAGTCTTCGCCGAGGCGACGCGGGAAAAGATTTGCACGCACAAGACCGACGGCGACCGCTGGCTGGAAATGGCCGGCAAAGTCCACAAGGCCGGTTTGAAAACCAACGCGACGATCCTATACGGCCACATCGAGACCATCGAAGACCGCGTCGCTCATTTCGTTCGGTTGCGCGAGCAGCAGGACAAGTCGGGAGGTTTTCAATGCTTCATCCCGCTGGCCTTCTACTCGCCGGGCACGCAACTCGCGCATCTGCCCGGCCCGTCGGCCATCGACAGTTTGAAGACCATAGCCGTCTCGCGCCTGATGCTCGACAACATTGACCACATCAAGGCCTATTGGGTGATGCTCGGCAAGAAGCTCGCCCAAACCGCATTGCATTTCGGCGCGAACGACCTGGACGGCACGATCACCGGCGGCGGCGAGTTGATGGAGTCTTATCTGGTCGAAGCTAAGAACGACAACGAAGCGTCGAAAGAAGAGATCGTCAAACTAATCACCGAAGCCGGCTTTGAAGCCATCGAACGCGACACGCTTTATCACCCACTACGCCAATACGCAGCGGCATGAATCAATGTCAAGAGAATATGCTGACTGACTTTTTCATAAAAAATGTTTGGGCTTCAGTCGGAGTATGGCTTCTCCTCTCAATTTCAGATTCCCTTCTTACTGTTAAAGGCGCAAGAATGTATCAGAAGGGGGGCAAAGAACACTTCGATTTCTCAGGAAGCTATGAACTGGAACCTGCCCATCAGGAGGAAATAGACAGGTTTCAGGCAATCAGTTTCAGATATGTTCTTGAATTGATTTTGTATGGCGGACTACTTTGGATTGTGCATAACTCCGGTCTTACGAACTTATTCAGTGTATTGTGGGGAGGACTTGTCCTTTTACAACTTGCAATCCATCTGGGTCATTTTCACACCCTGACACTGTTTAGGTATGCTAGTCGCTCAATAGGTATTCAGGGTCATATTCAATATGCTCGTTGGCTAGTCCTCAGATTATCTTCCATTCAGTTCTTCGGATTCAGCCTGATGTTCTCAATGGCGTATTTATTCTTTGGCAGCCTGGTTATTCTAGGCGGAGCTATTTCTTGTCTTCTGATGGCTCTGAGGCACCTATTGCTATCGAAGGGTAAAGCCGCCAAGGAAGAGTTTGCCGAGCCAGATCCCGTTTAACGAACCTGTCTAACAAATTCGTTGACCAACGCCCCCCTCTGGCGTAAATTTTCCTCTGCCACACCGGTGGCGATCACTTCCCGGATGGCATTATCTACCGCGATCAAGTGGGCCGTCAGCCCTCCGCTGATTTACTGCAATTCCTCTTCGATTCGTTATACGAGAGCGAGCGCGATTACAAACCGCGCGAGGCCGAATTACTCAACCTGCTACGCGACAAGCGCGCGCTCGTGTTGCTGGACGATGTCGATCTGCCGCGCGCCGAGATCGAGCGAACCCTGAACGCCGCGCCGGAGTGCGCTTTCCTGCTCTCGTCCGAAGAGCGACACATCTTCGGCGAAGGGCGCGCGCTGCGGTTGCAGGGCCTGCCCGACCCGGAAGCCACGCAATTACTGGAACGCGAGTTGGGCCGGCTGCTCGCGCCGGGCGAGCAGGTCGCTGCGCAGGCCATCTGCGCGCTGCTCGAAGGTCATCCGTTCCACATCGCGCAAGCGGCGGCGGCCGCGCAGGAGCGCAATTTGCCGCTCGACGATTTGGCCGAGAAGATGCAAGCGGCGAAGGCAAAAGGGCAACCCCCCTCCGATTCACTGAGTGGCGCCAGCGTAGTTGAGCAGCCCCAGCCCATAAGAGTCTGGTGTTGCGTCAACGGAAAGATCGAATATATCGACGCGCGTGAGTGCCAGCGGAGAGAAGGCGAATCATACCCCGACGAGGCGTCGGCCAGGCGCGGATGCCGCGCGATCAGGTGACCATTGTGTTTCGCGCCGAGCCGACAGGTGGTGTATGCTTGGCCGGTAAATCAAAATTATCATTCAGAACCAGTACGGACGAATTCATTTATGACCAAACACGAAATCAAAGTTGCGCACAGTCCCGATTCCGACGACGCATTCATGTTTTACGGCCTCGCCACCGACAAACTCGACACCGGCGATTTGCGCTTCGTTCACACCCTCAAAGACATTCAGTCGCTCAACCAGGCGGCGATGACGACGCGCGAATACGACGTGACGGCCATTTCGTTTCACGCCTACGCCTACATCGCCGAGCATTACGCCCTGCTGCCGCACGGCGCGAGCATCGGCGACGGCTACGGCCCGATCGTCGTCTCGCGCGAAATTTTCCCGGAGTGCGAAATCAAAAATAAGCGCGTCGCAATTCCGGGCGAGTTGACCAGCGCCTACCTGGCGCTCAGGTTACACACGCCGGAATTCGATTACGGCGTAGTCCCTTTTGATCAAATCATTGACGAAGTCGTGAAGGGCAATTACGACGCCGGCCTGTTGATCCACGAGGGCCAATTGACCTACCGCGACCAGGGGTTGAACAAGATCGTCGACCTCGGCGCGTGGTGGAAGAAGGAGACCGGATTGCCGCTGCCGATGGGCGGCAACGCCATCAAGCGCGACCTCGGCCCGGAGCTTCAGCGTGAAGTCTCGCACTGGCTGCGTCGCAGCATCCAGTTTTCGATGGACAACCGGCAGGACGCCTTGAACTACGCGATGCAATTCGCGCGCGACATGCCGGTCGAGACGGCCGACCGTTTTGTCGCAATGTGGGTCAACAACAGCACTCTCGGCTATACGGACAGAGATCGCCAGGCGGCGCAATTGATGTTGGACGAGGGATTCCGCAAGGGCGTGATTCCGTCGCAGGTGAAGGTCGAGTTCGTCGAATAGCCGCGCTTCGCAACACCGCCGGGGGTGGGGCGAATCGGCCATCGCGGCGCATCTGAACGACAAAGGCGTGATCCCGTCGCAGGCGCATGGTTGCGGAGTAAAAAGCGTCTCAGCGCTGAACCTTCATAAATTCCGCCAAAGGAGACTGTCGGCTTATAGCCGACAGAGGAATTTGGCATTGCGCGTAGGCTTTGCGTAGCGCAATCCTCTCTTGCAATACCAGTAAGTTAGGTAATATAAGTTGCCCATATGAAGGCGACTGTTACATTGAAGGTAAAACTTGAGACAACCGAGCAGGCCGCGCAGTCTCTTTCTGAGACTCAGAAAGCCTACGCAATTGCGCTCAACCACACCTCTGATGTCGCCTTTGAGAAGAAGGT
>WNFU01001502.1_pt1 | contig 40240 bp, 38 predicted proteins | sample 5400121 | NCBI WGS metagenome assembly WNFU01 (sample SAMN13153360, study PRJNA577476) | soil metagenome | isolation source: 100 cm soil or saprolite under grassland replicate 1 | place: USA:California | collected 2016-06-15
CGCTTGATCACTCCCGAAATAGTCTTCCAGGGATCCTTCGCATAGTCTTCATACCTGCCCGGCGCGTTGATGCTCGGCAGATGCGGCGCCCAATCGTCGCTGAGAACGTCGCGCGGATCGCCATAGCGCGACGCCAGCGCGCGCACCTCGGGACTCCTGAACGCCGTCAACTCGCCTTTGTCGATAAGCGTGATCCAGCTGCTCTTCGTACCGCGCACCTTGACTCGATACGTCGGCAGCAGATTGTGGATATGCCAACCGTGATCATCGGGTAAATTTGCGGTCTTGGTGAAGTCGATCCATTCTTTGGGCAGCAGTGCTTCCTTCGGTTCGTGCAGCATATTCAACTTCGGCGGTTTGACGTAGGAGGGGAACCGGGGCGGCGCATACTTCGTGCTTTCCGCCGCGTCTAGGGAGGAAACCGACGCGAGCAATAACAGCCACACAAGCACAATCATCTTCGCCTTCATGTGCGCCTCCGCGAAAATTCACCGCATGTGCGAGACGAACCCATCGATAGATCAAGTTCTTGTGGAAACGATTTTGAATCTAGTGATTCTACCGACGAGTTGTCAAGCGAAACGGACGTGGATTCCGCAGCTTCGGCAACGCGCCTTTGAAATGCTCAGCGACAAAAGTGGCGGCAGTGAGAAAAGTTTCGCTGCGATGTGCGCTCGTGGATCGATCTGCGATGTATTCGTTACTTGAGGATTATTTCGGCGAATTTAGCCGCCGGTCTGCGGACGTTGATCACCTTGTCCTCGAGGTGGTTTCGCAGCCTATGATAATCCGCGAGGGTCATGACGTCCTTTGCGGCATCGACGCCAATCTGGCTCATCCATTTGGTATCCACGTCCAAGCGGCGAGTTCCTTGCTTCATCACCTTGGTGTAAAATTCCTGACCGTCTTTGCCTAGAAACCAGTTGACGAAAGCCTTGGTGGCATTTGGATGGGGTGGATTTTTGACGATGCCAAGAACTCCGTAGCCGCTGCTCGCCGGCAGCCCTTCCTTGGGCGTAGGAACTTCCTTAATCGGAAGCCCTGCTTTTAGAAAAGGCTCATATTCGACGCGGCCAAGACCAATGGTGACCGCAAGCTTGCCCTTCGCCAGCGCGTCGGCGACTTGTCGCAGATTGCGGCTCAAGAAGAGTTCTTGCTGCACCAGCTTCTTAAGATAATCCTCACCCTTGATCTCCCACATGAACGACCACAACGAGATTCCTGATCCGCCGATGCGCGGATCGTTCAAACCGATTTTGCTTTTCCACTTGGGATGGAGCAGATCATCAAAGGAACGCAGCTCTTCCGCTTTCGCCAAGTCGGCGTTGTAGAACAAGCCTTCGGTCCCCGCATTGGCGACAAAGGAATAGAGGAACCTATTCGTCTTTAGGTTATCGTTCCAAATGTGTCCGCCCCACCAGTTTTTTGGATCCTTCACCTCGGGGAGAATCATGTAAGCCATCACCGGATCCAACATGCCGCCGTCTTGAAGAGACATGGCCGTGGTCGTTCCCTGAATCAGGCCGTCGATCGTGCGCACGCCGGCGTTATATTCAGAGGCAATCCGGTTAGCCGAGTCGGCGCCGCGCGATACGAGCAGCTCGGCATCGATGCCGAATTTTTGCTTCAGCAGCGGCTCCAGTTCTTTTCGCAGCTCGGCGCTGGGAGGAATTGCCAGGACGATTTTCCCTTCCGTCTTAGCGCCTTGAAGCGCTTTTTCCCAATCGCCGCGCCATTCGGCCGCCGGCGCTGCCCCCAACGCTGCTAGAATGGTTACGGATACAGCACATAAGAAAACTGTTGGCTTCTTCATCTTTCTCTCCGCTAATCGCCAAGCTCTGTCACGACGCGATCCGGTGTCATGTTGAGCAGCCGCCATCGCCGCATCACTAGCACAGGCTAACTAATGCGCCCTGGGTTGTTTGTAATCAATTAGTGAAGACGGGGCCGCAGCTGCGGCCCCGTCGAGGGATTTTTGGAAAGTTATCGAATGCTGGATGGAGCGCCGCCTTGTCGCTACTTCATTGCCATCGCCCGTGAACCGTAGCCCACGCCTGCCGCTGGCTTGATTCCGGCGCATTCCAAGACTCGTCTGGCAATTTCTTCCGTCGTCGCAAACCAGATGCCTTCATGCTTTTTGACATACGCGATGAGCTCATCGAAAACTTCGATGCGCCCGGGTCGTCCGACCAGAAATGGATGGAGCGAGAATTGGCAATAGGTGTGAAAGGACTTTGACTCCGCATAGAACGTATCGAAGGATTTCTTCCAGATCGATAAAGCGTCGTCGGGGTCTGCAGTCTTGCCGCCCTGAAAGATGAACATGTCGCCGAACGGCTGGCGAGGAACTTCAACAATGATACGATCGCCGTCTTTGAGCAGATACGGCAGGTCATGCGAGAACGAATTGCTGTTCCAGATAAAACCTTGGCCGATGCCTAAATCTGGAGTGACATGGCTTTGAAAACAGCAGCGCCAGCCATTGATTCTTTCGCCGGTCAGTCCGGTCAAAACGTCAATGGTCTTGCGCATGGTTTCGACTTCTTCTTCCGGCGTCAGCTTCCAGGCTTTTTCATGGTGGTAACCATGGCCCGCAACGTCATGGCCGGCGGCATGAATCGCCCGCACGGTGTCTGGAAACCGTTCAGCCAGAGCGCCGCAGATGACAAACGTCGCTTTGAGGTCATACTTTTCTAGAACGCGCAGGACGCGCCAGATCCCGACTCGGGGGCCATATTCCCGCCGGGCGTACTCTTCGGCATCGATCCGGCCTTTGGAATCCGGCTCCAATCCTTCGGCTCCCTGATAATTGAAAACGAGATTGACTGCGCAACGATAGGGCGCAGGCCATTGGAGCTTTTCTCCTACAAAAATCTCTTGCAGCATACTCGACCTCCTTTGGTTTCGATCATTCCGCGACGCGCAGAGAGTAGCTTTTTTTTACCCGCTTTGTAAAGCGCAACTTGTCGGACGCGCCGTTCCCTTCGAGCCAACGCGACCTACTGGCTTTTAATTCCTTTCAATGACGCATCGATAAACTTTTGGACTTCATCCACATCCATCCACTCGGTATCCCATAGCCGGAAATATTGTACCCCGTCTTTGCGACGCGAGAGCAGCGGCACGTCCTCCTTTGATATGTCGAGCCTCGCGGAGTCGCAGTTGCCTTGGCTCTTCTGAAAGGAGATTTGACCTTCTCGCGACATGAGCCAGTTGAGAAAGAGTCGCGCCGCGCTGGGATTGGCCGGCTTGTCCATAAGCATGAAACTCGAAGCGGCTGTCTCGACCACCGGCGCTTCTTTCATGCGGCGGGGATCTAAAATATCCACGGGCAACTTTTGCTCTCTGGCCCGCAAGATTTCACGCGGCGAAGTGAAAAGCAGGAACGCCAATTTTCCTTGGGCAAGCCAATCGACCGCCTGACGCGGGTCCTGGCTCAAGACGAGATCTGTCTCGGTCAAAAGCCGGCGAAAAAATTGCGGCCCAAGATCGGGATGATAGTAAATAAGTCGGCCGCCTTCGCGGCCGCCCGCTGCGCGCGGGTCCATGGAGCTGACCTTGCCTTTCCATTTAGGATTCAAGATGTCCCCATAGGATCTCAGATCGCCGGGCTTCACCAGCTCGGTGTTGTACGACACCAAGTCGATATGCACGCTGACACAAGGCGACAAAATGTATTTTCCCTCAGGGTCGGCATATTGATGCTTGCCCTGCCACCATTTTGATTTGTCCGTCACTTCGGACAAAAACAGCTGGCTATCGACGGGCTGCACGGGAAAAGGCCGGGCGCGATAGAGCGATGACGCCGATCCCGTGCCAAGTTTCGCCACATCCGCGAGATATTTTCCCGCTCTTCTTTCGGCCATCAGCCTGGTTACGAGTTGACCTGAACGACCTGAAATCAAAACGACTTTGAGTTTTGGAAATCGTTTTTGAAAATCCTGGATGCTGCCTTCAATACCCTCGTTGGCATAGAGAACCAACTGCCCCTCTTGCTCGGCAGCCTTGAGCGTTCTGGTCCACTCTTCCTGCGACGGATTGGCACTCGCCGCCTCTAATACGTGTGGCACGCCGAAAGTCGAGAGCCCAAGCAACAAGAGTGCGATCGTCGCCGCGGAAAATGACATGATTTTTTTCAGACGACGAGATCTCACCAGGTATTCCAGCGGTCGCCGCGCTTGATCAAACGCTCGTAAAAGTTCCACTCAGGCGAGCGCGGCGGCCGAGAACCTCGCGCCGTAACTCTTTCCGCTTCGACTTGAGCATACCTTTTCACCACAGCTTGCGGGATTGGGCTCGCCTTGCCGACGCTCTGCGCCCAAAGAAGCATCTTCGCCGTGCGCTCCAGGTGAACTGTGTTCAAGCAAGCTTCTTGAATCGTGTTGCCGATGACGTTGGCTCCATGCCCTTTCATCATCAGCGCGAAGCATTTGCCCATCGCCTTGGTCGCGCGTTCGCCGTCCTCTTGATAGGTGCCATAAAGCCACGGGCTCACCGGCACCCCCTTGCCGAACTTGATCGAATGTTGATGGATCGGCACGATTTTCTTGCCGGCCGCGATCAGCGAAACCGCTACCGGGGGATGACAGTGAATCACCGCGCCGGTATCGGGGCGCTTTCGATATAGTGAAGTGAAGAAGAAGATTTCCGCCGGCGGGTCCCGTCGACCGGAAATCTTCTTGCCGTCAAAATCGTATTCGAGAATTTCATCGTCCAGAAGATCGGGATCGAAGGGCGGGCGCATCGGCATGATGAGAAAACTATCGCCGCGCGGCGAACGGCAACTCACATGTCCCCACATATCCGCCAATTCCCAGCGCAGTAATTGCACCCCGGTTGCCAATTTATCCTTTAGCTCGTCTATGTCGCTCATAATGGGCCATCCATGGAAACACAAAAATGTCGAACTACTTTATCAATCGTTCGGCGGCGGCAATCGCCGGCTTGCGAACGGATTCTTGTTTTTCTTCCGTGTGGCTTTCCAGTCGATGGTACTGCTCGACGCTCATAAATTCGCGCGCCGGCCTGACCGCGTAAGCTTCCTTCGGCACATCGACGTCGAGGCGGCGAGTCGGCTCGCCGATGGCGTTTTGATAGGTCTCCTGCCCTTCTTTGCTCAAAAGCCAATTCCTGAATAACGGCTATGAATAGCCGATTTTACGACGACAGACGGGGCTTCTCACAAAGCTACTTATTAAGTAGGTTTGTGAGGAATGCTTACCTCTGTGAATTGGTTTTTTGGACTCATTTTTGCACATTTTAGGAACTCTTCACTATCGCTCAGAGTGACACTTTCCCTGTGTCATCCTGAGTGAAACGAAGGATCTCGGGTTTTCCATTGAGTGCTTTTGCAACGCTTTCGATTGTTTCTTCCTCTCGTACGTATGAGAATTAGCCGTTATTCAGGAATTGATAAATACCTTGGTCGCGTTCGGATGAGGCGGATTCTTGATTACCGCCAGCGCACCCGAGCCGGTTACCGGATATATGCCGTCTTTTAGCTGAGGGAGCGGCTTGACCGGCAGGCCGGCGCGAACAAAAGAAATGAAATTGTCGATGTCCAACCCGATCGTCAGTGCCAATGAACCTTTCGCCAACGCTTCGGCGAGCGGGCGCTCTTCACCCATGATCACCAAGTTTTGCTGCACGAGTTTTTTTAGAAAATCCTCGCCTTTGGTTTTCCACAAGAAAGTCCAGTTTCCCTGACCAGCGCCGCCCCTGCGTGGATCGCTGTAACCAATCTTGTTCTGCCACTTGGGATGAAGAAGATCGTCGTAAGCGCGCAACTCTTCGGGCTTCATAAGGTCGGTGTTGTACCACAGCGCGTCTTGCACGAAGGCGAGAAATGAGTAGCCGAAGCGTTTTGTCTTATCGACGTACATGTGGCCGCCCCACCAATGCTTGGCTTCTTTCACTTCCGGAAGAATGAATTGGCTTTCGACTGGCTCTAACATGCCGGCTAGACCGTAAATGATCGGTGCCGATCCGCCCGTATGTACGTCGGTAAGACGCAAGCCCGCTCTGAATTCATCCGAGATTTTCTTGGCGACCGCCGCTCCTCTGCCAGTGACAAGCTCCAGTTCGATGGCGAAGCGCTTTTCAAATACTTCTTTCAAGCTTTTTCTCAACTCGGCGCCGGGAGGAATCGATACGACCACCTTTCCTTCTTTTTTCGCCGCCGAAACCACTTGATCCCACAACAACACCTGCCCTTGGACGCGCGAACAAAGGCCGATGACGACCAGGGCAGCGGCATATAAAGAGGCAACGAAAATTTTCTGCGTTGTCACAGTTCTCGCCATTTTTAGATTTGCCATGAGACTCGCGCTGTAAAAATTCTTAGGAGTTTTGGGTAATCGCTTGGGAATCTATTGGCTTCGAAGACAGGTTGTCAAGGGAGTTCGCCTTATCACACCCGGACCTTTGTCGATTGCGGCCCGACGACGCAGCGTGAATCAAACATTTCTCGGCTGCAGGAAAAAAGATTTACGCTGACCTGTCGAGCTTTTCACGCGGCCCCGGGGCGAGCGATAGATCGATCGCGACATCATCACCGTGAATGAATCAGGACAAACCGTTAAAAACGACATGGTCGTTTTTCGGACAATTGCGCCATGCAAATTTTCATCGTAATTGCTTGCGCCGATATCGCTATTCGAGTATCGTTCGCGGGTTCCTTGGTTTTTCGCTATGTGGGCACGAACAAAACATTTTGCCCTCTTCCTGGTAGTTGCTGGAAGTTTCGGATGTTCCTCCACCGAGCGCTTGTACCATCGCACTGTGACATCGACGGTCCCAATTCCCCAACCAAAAGCTCCGGCAAATAATTTTTCTCACGAAACCATCGACTCTTCACCGGCGAATTCAGCCGACAGCCGTGTCGCCGATCAGCCAGTGGTTCCAGAAAAACCGCCGCTCCGGGACGCGCTCGAAGTCAAACCAATCACGTCGATCACTTCGACTGAACAAAAATCGGAACAGCCGGAAAGTCGACAGAAAACTGCGCCATCAACGAATTCAGCGGCACCACCGGCACAAGCCGGGCGCGATCTCAGCGCGGACAATCGGTTGCTCGATTTATTGGAAAAAGATCTGGACAAGGCGGTGGAGCAGCCCAAGGAACGCCGTCGCTTGCAGTTTTCGAAAGAAGTCGTTGACAACCCAAAGGTGCGTTATTTTGTCAAATATTATTCGACCACGGGCAGGAGCCGCCTTCAGGAACTGCTTGGGCGCTCCGGCAGATACATGCCGATGATCGCGAAGGTGCTGAACCAGGAGGGCTTGCCGGAGGAGCTCGGCTATCTCGCTTTACTCGAGAGTGAGTTCGTCGTGACGACGACCTCGCGCAACGGTGCCGTGGGTTTGTGGCAGTTTGTCGCAACCACCGCCCGCCGATACGGCCTGCGCATTGATGAGTGGATCGACGAGCGGCGCGATCCGGTTAAATCGACGCGGGCTGCCGCCGCTTATCTCAAGGACCTGCACACCTATTACGGTCGATGGTTTTTGGCGACAGCGGCTTATAATGCGGGACCCGGAACCATCGACAAGGCACTGCAGCAAAGTGGCGCTAAAGATTTTTGGAGCATTAAAGCAAAAAGCCAGTTACGCGGATGTTGCGACGATACGCGATCTCAATCCAGCCTTGCTGCGGCCATCCACGCCACCCGGCGACAGCAACTTCCGTGCGAATTTGCCCGTCGGAAAAACGGTGATCTTTCTCGCCAAAGCCAACGAAAAATTGTTGGACGGAGACACGGAACCGAAGGAGATCGTCACTCATGAAGTAAAAAAAGGCGAAACGCTTTTCTCCATCGCGCGCCATTACGGTCTCGAAGTGCGCGCCCTGATGGCCTTCAACGGCCTCACCACGTCGCAAATACGGATTGGTCAGACACTACGAATTTTGTTGGAAGGAATCCGTGGAACGTTCCGCTAAAATCTATTGGCGCTTTTCCATCGGCAAGTAATCCCGCTTCTCTGCACCCAAATAGATTTGCTTCGGCCGCGCTAACTTCTGATCCGCGTCGGTTAACATTTCGTCCCACTGGGCAATCCAACCGGAGGTTCGTGGAATCGCGAACAGCACCGGGAACATGTCCATCGGCAGCCCCATCGATTGGTAGATCAACCCAGAATAAAAGTCGACGTTCGGATAGAGTTTACGCTTGATGAAATAGTCATCCGATAGCGCGATCCGTTCGAGCTCAAGCGCGATATCGAGCAATGGGTTGCGTCCTTTGACTTCGAAAACTTGATCGGCGATATGTTTTATAATTTTGGCGCGCGGATCATAGTTCTTGTAAACCCGGTGGCCGAAACCCATCAAACGGCCCTCGCCACCTTTCACTTTTTTTATAAACTCAGGCACCTTGTCCTTGGAGCCAATTTCCATGAGCATCCTGAGCACGGCTTCATTGGCGCCTCCATGGAGTGGACCATAAAGCGCCGCCGCCGCCGCGGCCACCGCCGAGTAAGGGTCCACCTGCGAGCTGCCTACCCCCCGCATCGCGTTAGTGCTGCAGTTCTGCTCATGATCGGCGTGGAGAATAAAGAGAATATCAAGAGCGCGTTCGAGTACAGGGTTCGGCTTGTACTTGAGCTCGGTCATCTTAAAAAGCATGTTGAGAAAGTTTCCCGTGTAGCTTAAGTCGTTGTCGGGATAAGAATAAGGCTGACCCAGACTATGCCGATAGGCAAACGCCGCCAACGTCGGCATTTTGCTGATCAGCCGATAGGTCTGATCGTGGCGCGATTTGACGTCGAAAATCTTCTTGGCGTCAGGATAGAACGTCGACAGCGCTCCCACCGTGCTGAGCACCATTCCCATCGGATGGGCATCATGATGGAAGCCGTCGATGAGCTTTTTGATGTTTTCGTGGATGATCGAGTGATAGGTGATGTTGTGGCTCCACTCCGCAAGTTGTGACTTATTGGGGAGCTCACCATAAAGGATCAAATAGGCGGTCTCCAAATAGGTGCTGTTTTCAGCGATCTGCTCGATCGGGTAGCCGCGGTAGCGCAGGATCCCTTTGTCGCCATCGATGTAAGTAATTCGACTCTGGCAGGACGCTGTGTTCATGAAGCCCGGGTCGTAACTCACGAGTCCATCATCTTCCGTAACTTTGATCTGGAACAAGTCGGTCGCTTTGATGGCGCCGCTCTTGATCGGAATTTCGTACTGTTTGCCGGTACGGTTGTCGATAACGGTTAAGGTCTCTGATGCCATAGTATCTGCCTTTCGCGTCTCGCTCGCACGTCTCTTTTTAGACTATCGCCCTCCCCCGGTCAACTGCGCGTCAGCGAGCTGACGGCGCCAAATGCCAATCGATTTTCCACCGCGCTGCCGTCTTGGAGCAACAAACTATGGCTGCAGGTTGAAACTCAATAACGGGTGCTTCCATATCGCCGCGGACCAGCAATGCGGCAAGCCGACTCATGTAAGGCAGGTGTCCGACTAACATGATCGGGTCCGTGGCTGCTTCCAGCTCGACTTTCCCGGCCATGGGATCATCCTCGGGTAACAAGCCGGCAATTGCCTTAACACCGGACGGCGGCATCAAATACTTGGCCACGATCTCGGCAGTTTCTTTCGCTCGCAAAATCCCCGAATGATAGATCGCTGAAACTCGGACCTGGCGCTCGCGAGCCAGCCGCGCGATCTGCTCAACGGCTTCAAGTCCCGCCGGAGACAGTGGCCGTTTCGAATTCTCCGAGGCCGGGACCGCGTCTCCGTGCCTAACCAAATAAGCAATCACAACTGGCGAAGACCTCTCGATCCAATGCGCAGGAGCTCGGCGATATATCTGCGGTAAGCGGTATTGCCGAAGCACGAACTGCGCGGCGACTGCATCGTCGCGCTATCACACTCGTGCGTTGAAGTGTGGTTGCAAAAAGCCTTTGTTCGTATAGTATGCCGGGCAGCGAATTGCAATCTATCATCTTACGTACGCTCGGCAGCCGTGATCGAATTTCGCAAGGTCAACAAGTGGTTCGGCACGCTTCACGTCCTGAAGGACATCGATCTCACCATTGAGGTGGGACAGGTCGTCGTGGTCTGCGGCCCGAGCGGTAGCGGAAAAAGTACGCTCATCCGCTGCATCAATCGACTCGAAACGATCCAATCCGGAGAAATCACCGTCGACGGTTTATCGCTATCCGACGCACATCTCGATGCGGTGCGGCTGCGCACCAACGTCGGTATGGTCTTCCAATCTTTCAATCTCTACCCGCACATGACCGTTCTGCAAAATATTACTTTGGCGCCGATTAAGGTGAAGGGTCTATCGACAAGTGAAGCGGAAAAAATCGCCGTAGCGCTCTTAGAACGCGTCGGCATCCCCGACAAATCCAGCGTCTTTCCAGCGAACCTTTCTGGCGGCCAGCAGCAACGCGTCGCCATCGCGCGCGCCCTGGCGATGAAGCCCAAGATCATGCTATTCGACGAGCCGACCTCGGCCCTCGATCCGGAAATGATCAATGAAGTCCTGGAAGTCATGACAGATCTCGCACGTGACGGCATGACCATGGTCGTGGTAACCCATGAAATGGGATTTGCCCGCCGCGTCGCGCACGGGATCGTCTTCATGGACGAGGGGCGAGTCATCGAAGTCAACGAACCGGAAAAATTCTTCGCCGCTCCCGAGTCGCCGAGAGCGCAACAATTTCTGAGCAAGATTCTTTCGCACTGAGGAGAACCAGATGAAACGATATCGATGTTTATGGCTCATCGTGATTTTTCACTTTGCGAGTTCCGACTTCATCCGTGCGGAAACTACACTCGAGAAGGTCGACAAGAACGGTGCACTAATCATCGGAACGCGCACCGGCTCGCCACCTTTTGCTTACGTCAATAAGAACAATGATTGGGTGGGCTTCTCCATCGATCTGGTCGAGAAAGCGATCGTTCCGGTCATCAGTAAGAAACTCAACAAGCAGATCAAGCTCGAGAAAAAGGAATCGGCGCCACAGACGCGCATCCCGCTATTGACTTCGAATGCGGTCGATCTGATTGCCGAAACCATGACCGACACTCAATCGCGCCGCGACAGCGTCGATTTCAGTTTGACGTTCTTCGCCACCGGCGCCCAGTTTCTGGTGAAGAAAGGCGCGCAGATCAAAGGCATTCAAACCATCGCGGGCAAACGCATTGCCGCACAGCAAGGCTCCACCAACGCAAAAATTATACGCGAGCGCGTGCCGAGCGCGAAGCTCATCGAATTTCCAGACCAACCGGCGGCTTTTCAAGCACTAGCCCAAGGCCAGGTACAAGCCTACACGAACGACGGAATTCAGCTTGCGGGCCTGCGCGCGAAGGCCCCCAAGCCCGATGAATGGGTAGTCGTCGGTGAATTTTTCTCCTACGAACCCTACGGCATGGCCATGAGAAAAAACGACTCCGACTTTCGCCAGGTCGTCAACGTCGGTCTCATGGATGCCATTGCATCGGGCCTGTACTTTGAGATCTACGACAAATGGTTCGGCCCCAAAGGCGAAGTTCCCTACCCCTTATCTCCCGAAACCAAGCGCTTTCTGCAGATGCAGGTCGTGCCCAAATAAATGTCGGGGGCAAGGGGCGCCTTGCCGCGACATACGCCTAGCGCCTAATTCCGGTTGCCCGCGCGTCTAGATGAATTACCAATTTCACTGGAATGTTCTATGGACCGGACAAACGGGCGGCTGGCTGCTTCAGGGACTCCTGACTACTCTGCACCTCTCCATTCTCGGCTGGTTGCTCGCGGTGATGCTGGGAATTACTTCCGGCGCGCTCCGCACCACGGCGATTTCACTGTTACGCTGGCCAGCCGGCGTGTACGTTGAATTCTTCCGCAATGTACCCTTGCTCGTCTGGATGTTTTTTTGGTACTTCGGCGTGCCACCGCTCTTGCCGCAAGGGCTGCAAGAGTGGCTATTCGAGCATGGAGTTGAGTTTTGGGCCGGCGTTTTTGCTCTCGGCGTATATCACGGGGCGCGATTTTCCGAGGTGATTCGCGCGGGCATTCAGTCGATCCCCAAGACGCAGTTCGAAGCTGCGCTCTCGACGGGACTCACAGTATTGCAAGCGTACCGTATGATCATTGTTCCTATCGCGTTACGGCTGATTGTTCCACCCGCGACCAACGAAACTCTCAATCTGTTGAAGAACTCCTCGGTTGCTTTGACCATCGGCGTCGCCGAATTGACCTTTCAAACCCGCCAAATCGAAACCTACACGGCCAAAGCGTTCGAAGCATTGGCTGCGGGAACGATCATTTACCTAGTTCTCTGCCTCACCATCGCCAGGCTGATGGCACGGGTTGAACGTCGCGTAGCCATTCCCGGCCTTATTGCCCGGGGCAACACTGACACGGCTTGAAGATGGATTTTCAAGTCATTGTCAGGAACTTCAACTTTCTCATCCTCCAGGGTTTTTTCGGAGTCGGCGCCTTCGCCGGCGGCACTCTTCGACTCGCCCTGCCAGCTATTATCCTCGGTTTCATTCTAGGCACATGCATTGGAGTGGCACGTTTGGCGCGTTCGTGGTGGATTAGTTTACCCGCCTTGATCTACGTCGAACTCTTTCGTGGCGTGCCGCTGGTCATGGTGATTTTCTGGTTTTGGTTTATCGTGCCCGTGTTGGCCGGCAAATCACTTCCAGAATACAGCGTCGCTCTCACTGCGTTTGTCATTTTCGAAGCCGCCTATTTGGCTGAAATTGTCCGGGCCGGAATTCAATCGGTTCCCCGCGGCCAGGTCGAGGCCGCTACCGCCACGGGACTGACCCGCGCTCAGATGATGCGCCATGTGGTTTTACCGCAGGCGTTACGCAACATGATTCCCGCTTTGGTGACGCAATTCATCGTGCTGTTAAAGGACACTTCGTTGGCGTCGATCATCGGCTATGTCGACCTCACCAAAGCCGCGCAGATCGTCAACAATCGAGAAATCCGCCCATTCGAATTGTATCTATTCATCGCCGTCGTCTATTGGCTCTGCAGTTACGCGATGTCGAAGCAAGCACGGCATCTAGAACAGCGCTTGACCGTTAGCCGCCCGTGAACCTAATAATGGGCTACTGGAGCCAATTTCATCCCATGAAAGCTTTAAAATTCGCCCTCGCCGGGCTCACGACCGCGTTCCTCATCCTGTTTTATCTTAATCTCACTGATTACGATCACCTGCGGCGCGCCTACCTCTGTTTGAAGCAAGCTACTTCGATCGCCGCGTGCTATCGCGGCGATAGCGTCGATTTTGTCGTGAACATCGATGGCATTCGGTACGAGGGCAATCTCGGCAACGGTATCGACAGCGACATTTTCTATTACGGAGCTTACGAAAAGCCCATCCTCTTTTTGCTGCGCGATGTCATGCGTGGCGCCTACGCAAAACAAGGAACATTCATCGATATCGGCGCCAATACCGGTCAACACTCGCTTTTTATGTCGCGCTACGCGAAAGCGGTCCACGCATTCGAACCCTGGGAGCCTGTGTTAAAAAGGTTTCGCCGAATGGTCACAAACAATCACATCAAAAACATCGCTATCTACCCTTTCGGTTTAGGCGATGAGAATTCGAAGAAGCCTTTTTATAAACCGCCTGCTAATAATCTTGGAACAGGGTCGTTCGTCGAAGGTTTTAGCAAAGACAATTCCTATGAGGGTGAATTGGAGATTCGTATCGGCGACGAGGCCCTTGAAAAAGCGAGCGTAACCTCAGTGGCGCTGATTAAAATGGATATCGAGGGTTACGAAAAACTGGCATTAAAAGGGCTCCGTCGAACCTTACAAGTACATCGACCAATAGTCGAATTCGAGCTAAGCATCGATCCCAGGAGCCCTGTAAGCATCAAAAACAAGGATGAATTGACCGCCCTTTTTCCCGAGGGATACGAGTTCTTAGTTTTTTCTGACAAAAATGATGCATCAACCGGAGCGTACTTTTTGGAACCGATAAGCGAAATTATGCGGTTCGACAGGGCGCGACAATTTAACATGGTTGCCTATCCGAAAGAAAAGAAAAAAGACATTCCGTTAAAAGGTCCTCAACCCTAGCGTCCTTTTTTCGGCCGACACCGGGGAAACACAGTTCCTTTTCAATGACGGCAGGCAAACGTTTTTCTCGATCGTCCTAAATCATTTTCCGCCAATCATGGTGAAGTCGCTCAAGCCGTTTATCTAGAGACAATGAGAGCACCAGCGGTGCTTTTTTTCCTGTCCGGACGGTAATGCGTGAGAAAGCGTTTCACCTCGTGAAAATAATATCGACTTCTTTACCATGCTGACCATAGATCACATCGACAAAATTGTAGTGTTGCTTTCCGTCAGATAGCGGGTAACCGCCCATTAAAGCTAGGTTGGAAGGTTCAACAACTGATAACCAGCAGATGAGGGTTATCGCGCAGAAGAGAACGCGCAACGAGGGCAAACAAATTCCCGCGAAAAGATGTTCTCGGTGCAAATTTTGATGAAGTCGCGAGCAAACGGCTAATCAAGCAAATATTGTGAGATGGAATATTTTCTAAAGGAAGGTCGCACTGATGAGTTATTTTATGCAGTATAGCATGCTCCATGGATTACCCAAAGATATAAGAAAGATAGTTTCGTTGGCGCATGTCCCGGGAATAGATTAAAATTTGGGTTTTCAATGGCTACAATCGGCGATCCGTTATTCGAAGACAGGCTTGAGGCTCTATTTGTCACGTTTCCGACAATCCATAGGACAGAAAAATCACGGAAAAATTGACGGGATCAAGATGCTCCACTTGAAAGCGCTCAAACTATCACTTGTTGCATTTCTAACCTTGAGTGTCTGCGTCGTGAGCCTCTACCTCATCGATCGCGAACGATTCTATTTTAATTACCGCTGTTGGCAGCAAGCCGTTACTTTCTCATCATGTTTTCGTCAGGGTCATTTTGATTTTGTCGCTGATTTAGAAGGGTCACGTTATGAAGGCAACACCGGCAATTTTGTCGATAGCCACATCTTCTTTTACGGTGCGCACGAAAAACCTATCTTGTATTTCCTGCGGGATACCATGAAATCGGCGTACTCCAATCAAGGCATATTCTTGGATGTCGGCGCCAACACAGGGCAACATTCTCTGTTCATGTCACGCTATGCAAAAGAAATCCACGCGTTCGAGCCCTGGGAACCCCTCATCAAACGATTTCGGCGTATGGTAGAGAACAATCACATCAAAAACATCGTGATACACCCTTTCGGTTTAGGCGATGAGAATTCAAAAAAACCATTTTTCAGGCCGCCGGATAATAATCTTGGAACGGGATCCTTCGTCGAAGGTTTTAAGGAAGATAACTCGATTGAGGGTGAGCTCGAGATTCGAACCGGCGACGACGCCCTAGAAAAAGCCGGCGTAACTTCAGTTGCGCTGATTAAAATGGATATCGAGGGTTACGAAAAGCCGGCGCTAAAAGGCCTGCGTCGAACGCTGCTAGCACATCGACCAATCGTCGAATTCGAGCTAAGCGCCGATCCCAAGAGCCCAGTAAGCATCAAAAACAAGGATGAGCTGACCGCCCTTTTTCCCGAGAAATACGAGTTCTTGGTTTTTTCCGATAAAAATGACCCGTCGACGGGAACGTACTTTTTACAACCGATAAGCGAAAACGTGCGGTTCGACAAGTCGGAACAGTACGACATGGTGGCCTATCCAAAGGAAAAGGGGAAAAGCATTTTTCTGAAAGGTCCTCAACACTAACGTCCATTTTTTCGGCCGACGCCGGGGAAATACGGTTCCTTTTCAATGACGGAAGGCAGGCGTTTTTTCTCGATCATTCCTAATTCACTTTCCGCTTTTGACGATCATGTGAAGTCGGCTCCTTCCATATTGACGCCCTCACTGCCGCAGGCTAGAGTTAAATAACATCACACTTAGCCACCGCTGCGAGTTGATTTCCTTTGGCACTGCCAACAGCGGTCGGCTCGTCACTATCTTTTTCTTGCCCTTGAGCCAAAATGCTTTTCCTAAAGAACACGCCTATCAACCAGATCCTCTCGTTGCATGAGATGATCGAGACGATTGAGGACACGCTTAAGGAACTCGCGGCGGGTCGCGGCTTTGACTTGCCGCGCCGTCGAATCCATCATCCGAATCAGATGATTTTCGGCCTCCTGCCGGGCTCCGTGCATGGCGCCATGGGTGCTTACCTTCAGACTGATTTGGATCGGCAGATTCATCACGAGACCGTGATCTTATACAGCGTCGAGACGGGTGAACCACTTATCCTGTATCAAGACTGTTCGATCAATGAGTATCGAACCGGCGCCGCCGGTGCCATCGGCGCCAAGTATTTGGCCCGCGTCGATGCCGGCCGTGTGGCCGTATTTGGAAGCGCAGTCCATGCGAAAACTCAGCTCAAAGCAGTTGCCGAAGTCAGAAACCTGACGCACGCTCGGGTCTTCAGCCCAACGCCGGCGCACCGAAAGTCCTTTGCCGAAATACTGAGCCAAGAGCTTAAGTTTCCCGTCGTGGCAGTGGCAAACGCTGAAGAAGCGGTGGAAAGCGCCGATATCGTCATTACCGCGACTAGTTCGCGGGCGCCGGTTTTCGATGGCAACTGGTTGAAACAAGGCACCCATATTACATCTATAGCCAACGGGGATAAGACACGGACTCGGCGGGAAATCGATGAAACCACGATCCGCCGAGCTAACCCAATTTTTGTGACTTCCAAGGAGACCGTATGTGTCAACGAGAGCGATGTCTTTCACGCGGTCAGGGACCGAGTGACTTCCTGGGATCGGGTTCACGAAATATCCAGCCTGCTACTCGGCACGGCTGCCGGTCGAACTGACGATAGACAGATTACTCTCTTTAAACTCCAGGGAACTGGTATAATGGACGTCGCGATTGGACTGCGGGCCTACGAAAAACTGAAAAGCAGCAAGCTGGTGCAGCAATTGTGATCTTACCCAAAGAAAGAGGACAAAAGCGTGGCCCACTATGACATGTTGGTGATTGGCTCCGGCCCGGCCGGCCAGAAGGCGGCGATTCAAGCCGCCAAGGTCGGCAAGAAAGTTGGCGTATTCGAACGCAAAAAAGTTGCCGGTGGCATTTGCATCAACATCGGCACTATTCCGAGCAAATCATTGCGCGAGGCGGTGATGTTCCTTTCCGGTTTCCGCCAGCGCAATCTCTATGGTGCCAGCTACCGAGTCAAAAAGGACATTACCTTCGAGGACCTCGCCCAGCGTTGCGACCATGTGGTCAAAGCCGAGCAAGAAATCATCCAAAATCAACTGATAAGAAATTCCGTTGATTTCATCATCGGCACAGCCTCTGTGATCGACCCGCACCGCATCGCGATCAAGCAGGATTCTGAATCCAATGAACACACGGCGGACTACATCGTGATTGCCGTGGGAACCGAGGCCGCCCGCCCGGCGGAGATTCCCTTTGATGGCGAAACCGTTATCGATAGCGACGGATTGCTTTCGCTAAAACAGCTGCCAAAATCCTTGACCATCGTCGGCGCCGGAGTTATCGGCTGCGAGTATGCATGCATCTTGGCCACCCTCGGGATTCCGGTCGTACTGGTGGAGCGGCGACCCCGACTGCTCGAATTCGTCGACAGCGAGATCATCGAATCGCTACAATACCAAATGCGCAATATCGGCATTACCTTGCGCCTCAACGAAGAGGTGGTCGGCGTTTACAAATTGACCGACAAATCCGTCGTGCTGCAACTTAAGAGCGGCAAGCAAATCCGCGCGCCATTGCTTGTGTATTCGGCGGGTCGGATCGGCGCGACCAAAAACCTCGGCCTCGAACAGATCGGCATTCAACCCGATGACCGTGGCCGTTTGAAAGTCAATGAAAACTTTCAAACCGCGCTTCCGCACATATACGCGGTCGGCGATGTGGTGGGTTTCCCGGCGCTCGCTTCGACTTCCATGCAGCAAGGACGCCACGCCGCTTGTCATGCCTTCGGTTTGGCTTGCGAGACTTCCTCTCATCTTTTGCCTTACGGCATCTACACGATCCCGGAAATCTCGATGGTCGGGCGCAATGAAGACGAGCTCACGCGCGACGGTGTGCCGTATGAGATCGGCGTTGCCCGCTACCGCGAGATCGCCCGCGGTCAAATCATCGGCGACACCGTCGGCATGCTCAAGTTACTTTTCCACAGCGAAACGCGAGAGCTTCTCGGCGTGCATGTGATCGGCGAGGGCGCCACGGAACTGGTCCATATCGGCCAGGCGGTGATTGCGCATGGCGGCAAGCTTGACTACTTTATCGATGCAGTTTTCAATTACCCCACATTAGCGGAGTGCTACAAAGTCGCCGCTCTCGCAGCGCTGAACAAATTTTCCAGCAATGGCGCCGCCAGCTGCAACGTTGAGATGAACGAGGGTCATGCCTCAGGAGTTCGATAGACCCGGCCGCCAAAGCGTCGAAATCCGCTTCAATAAGGCACATCTCTCGTAAGGCACATCTCTCCCAAACCTCCCTAACCCTCTTTTTCAAAGAGAGTTAGAGGATCCTGAAGCGAAACTTCCCCCTTTGAAAAAAAGGGTAACTGAGGGGGATTTGGTGATTCATCACCCCGAGGTTGAAACCTTATCCGGCCGAATCTTGTAGATCACTCTCACTTCCGCGGGATTTCGAAAGGGATAGCGCTCTTTGCCGAGGTATTTTTTTGCCAGCGCGTCGATGTGGGCGTCAGCGCCGTTTTCGGTGATCTCAACTACCTCACCTCGAATGCCGAGATAGCGATAAGGATTCTCCGGATCCTGGATGGACAAGGCAACGCGCTTGTTGCGACGCATGTTTTTGTCTTTCACACGTTCTTTGGCGGAATTGACTCTAACATAAGCGCCGTCGTAATCGACCCACACCGGGGTGACGTGAGGGCTTCCATCAGACATCAAGGTGGCCAAGTGAGCGAACGCAACCTTGCCAAAGAGATCTTTGAATTGCTCGGGAATCGTTGCGGCCATGATTCGCCTCCTGTTCTGAATGAGATCGGGATTCAGCAGAAATAGTCGGAAAGCTCCTTGATATTATCAATCATAACATCCGGCTTCGCGGCATGTAAGTCAGCCTTGTTGCCCAAACCGTAGGTGACGCCACAAGTCAAAACTCCGGCGCGTTTGCCGGCTTCAACATCTGTGTCGCCGTCCCCGACCATCAGCGCGGTCGCCGCAGGAACCTGAAACCGCTGCAAGACTAGGTTTAACAATGCCGGGTCTGGTTTTTTTTCTGCGGCGCTGTCGCCGCCGAAGATCGCATCGAAGTAACTTTCCACGCCCAATCCACGCACAACAGCCACGGTCAGACGACGTATTTTATTGCTCACCACCACGCGTCGCTTGCCGCGAAAATGCTCCAGCGCGTCGTAAACGCCAGGATAAAGGACGGTGCGGTCGAGCAGGTGCATCTCGTACCGATCGAGAAATATTCGCATGATTTCTTGGAAATGATGCGGGTACTCCTCCGGCAAAGAATGTTTCAACATATGCTCCACGCCGCGTCCCACATGAGCAAAAACCAACTCCTCGGCGAGGGGCGTGAGATTGAAATGCGCTCGGGTATGGTTAACCGAATCGGCGAGGTCCTGCCCCGTATCAGCGAGCGTGCCATCGAGGTCGAACATGATCAAATCCACAGGTTTTTTCATCGGCAACGATTCAAAATGAAATCCATCTCGAAGTCAACGCGATAACGCATGTCTTTGCCCCCGGCGACTGAGCTGGTATAAGTCGGGATGATTCGAGCTATGAGGAATAGCTTTGCGGAGGTATTAATGAAGCGAAAATGTCGCCAATTTTTCCCGCTATTCGTGATTGCTTTCGTTTGTCTACTGGTACGGCAATCTTCACCCGCCGACAAATTGAACACTTCGTACATTTCAACCACCCCGGGTTCTTCTTCGGTCCTCTGGGTAGCCAAAGACGCAAGGATTTTCGATAAGCACGGCATCGATGCCACGATTATTTTTATTTCCGGAAGCGTGCGCGGCATTCAGGCGATTCTCGCGGGGGAGATTGCGATCGGCGAAGGCGGCGGACCCGGCCTGGCCAGCGCGCGGCTCGCCGGTGGCGACATCGTGGCGATCGCCGGCAACGTCAACGTGCTTCCCTATTATCTCGTTTCACATCCGAGCATCAGAAGACCCGAGGATTTGCGAGGCAAGATCGGCGGCACTCATATTGCGGGCACCACGGCGGAGTTCGCGCTCAAAGTAGGGCTTAAAAAAATTGGCCTGGATCCGCTAAAGGACGTCAACCTGCGCGTCATCGGCGGCGCCATCGAGCGCATGGTCGCGCTACAAAAGGGCATCGTCCAATTCACGGTCGTCACCGAGGCCGGCAAGGCCATCGCGGAAAAGCTCGGTTATCCCACCGTCGTCGACATGGTCTCATTGCAAATACCTTTTCCTCAGAACGGTATCTACACCTCGACAAAATTGATCCGGGATAATCCCGATTTCGTAAGGCGCTACATGCGCTCTTACGCCGAGGCCATCCACTACTACAAGACGCACAAGGAAGAAACGCTCAAGATCATGCGCAAGTATTCCCGCGTGGAAGATCGAAAAGTCCTTGAAGAGGCTTGGGACTGGCACTCGCGTTTTATGCCCGAAGCGCCGTATCCGCCGGCCGACGGTTATCAGCTGGTCCTCCACGATATGGCGGAGAAGAATCCGAAGGCGGCGCAGGCAAACGCCAAAGACTATATCGACACGCGCTTCGTCAAGGAGCTGGAAGATTCAGGGTTTATTAAAGGGTTGTACCGCAAATAGTTGTGTCAGAACTATATGGAGGGATCAGTTCCAATCGTTCCACAGGTTCCAGCCGTTCCAGTCGTGCAACGAGCGCTTCCGAATAACTACTGGAACTATTGGAACTCGTGGAACCAATGGAACGTTTCAAAGCTTCGCGCGCGAAGCTTTGAGCGCCTGATGCATCGGCTCAACGTCGATGACCAGCGACGATAGCTGCAACTTTTCCTCGCGGAGCTTTTCCGGCACCTCACCCACCACTTCCTCTTCTAAAACGTGATAGACGGGAATTTTGAGCGCGACGCCGGCCAGAGGTCCGGCGTAACTTGGGTCGCCTTCGGTCACCGTTTCGGCAAAGACTTCGACGCCGTTGGCTTCGCCGTTGCCTAACACTACTGTCAAATTTTCCGGGCCATACTGGTCCGCCAGGCGCTTGATGACTCCTTGGTTCTCAAAGTTCATCGCGCCCGCGGCGGTTCAGACGAAGCACTCGGTGACTTGAAACACGACTTCATAGCCGGCCCCTTCCAGGCATTCAGCGATAACCGGGCCCGGCACGCCGTCCCGCTCGCCGATGGCTATGATTTTTTTTCCTTTAACCATCCGACCTCCGTTAAGGTTCATTGCGATCCACCAAGAAAGAGCAGCCGTCCGAAAGTTGCGTCATGCGGCCCAGGAACAGACTTCCTTTAGCGATCAGTAATGCGTTGCGAATCGTACCGCTCTTCAAGGCCTGCAACGCGTGTCCCAAGTAAACAATCGCAGAGGGGATATGCCCCTGCGTCGGCGCATAGCCTACCATGCCACGCGCGTGGACAAAATCCTGCATCTGGTTCTTGCCAATCAGGCCACGCATAACGGCAAGCGCCGCCAGCGTCAAATAATTTGTCCGCGGCACATCACCGCTACCCGAGGGCACGGTGATTTCTGGATTGTGCAGCTCCACGCCATAGCGGTCGACGTCGGTCAATTTCATCCCCATCTTCGCCAGCGGCCTTTCCGCCAGATATTCCGCCATCGCCTGAGGTGACGCTCCCGCGCGCACCGGGTGAAATGCAGCAGAATCCAGCCGCATGCAAGTTTGATTGGGCTTCGCTGAAGCGAGGATGACGGCGAAGCTGCCGAGAACATCTTCCAGCACGGGCATGTTATTTTTGAGATGAGATTCGAACTTCATGCCGAGCTTGGCCAGCGATCCGCCCGCGACCACTGCTACCTTCCGGGCGACCCCTGAGTAAATCAAGCTCGCACCATGCACCATTGCGTACATCGGCCCGGCGCAGAATGCTTTCACATCCGACCCCGCCGCGTTGATGCAGCCGACATCCTCGGCGATCGCTTTCGCTAAATTTCCGCCACCGCGATTGTAGCGGTCCCCCACGGCCTCTTCCGAGCAGCTGATCACGTAATCGATTTCCCCGGGGTCGATGCCAAGTCCACTCAGTGCCAAGCGCAATGAATGCCCGGCGGTAACTTTGGCCGACAAATTCTCCAGCAGCACGTCAGCGCTCAAATTGGCGTCCTCGGCGTGGCCGGATTCGAATGCACCCACCAACTGCTCGCCTGAATAGAGCGCCAGCGCGCCTTCGGCGCAGCGCGCTTTTATTTCCGGCAAGGAACACAATCGCGGCGCGCGCCCGCAGGAGAAAAGCGCAGCATGTTGTTTAAACCACTGCTCTTCAAATTTAACGAGATCGAATTGGTCCGCACCAGCAAGCAAGGCGTAAAATCTGTTCTGATCGACCAGTTCGCCGAACCGACCCTGCGCGGTTGCTCCATCGATCAGTTTTTCGTACCACGGTTTGGGCAGCTCGCGTAACTGCTCGGGTGAAATATTGCCGATGTAAACCTGGTGCGGCGCGTAGGCGGTCGCCGCGCTGAAATCACGAAGTTGTCTAGGTAGTTTTTCGTTTAGCCCGGGACCCGCGCGCAGTTCGCGGAGCGGCTTCGAGCCGTAGCGCACGAGATCCGGCACATGAGCCAGCGAATAGAAAACCGCCTCAATGCCGACGCGCACCGGTCGCGAATTCGATCTTGTTTCACTCACGCCTGTTGCCTCGTGCCTCAAGCCTATTTTTATCCGGTAAACGCGTGATGTCTCAAGAACACCTCGGCGTCGCCGGCGCCAAAGAACACGAGGCGAACTTGTTTGAGTGAGTTATCGCTACTCAGGAATTCCTCGATGGCTCGCGAGGACACGGTCGCCGCTTCCTCCAGTGGATAGCCGTATACGCCGGTCGAGATCGCAGGAAATGCGATACTGCCAAGTCCGTTCTCCGCCGCCAGAAGCAATGAATTCCGGTAACAAGCCGCGAGCAGCTCCGATTTTTCATTCCCACCGCGTCCATACACCGGACCAACCGTGTGAATCACATGCTTCGCTATCATCTTTCCCGCGGTAGTGATTACCGCCTGGCCCGTCGGCAATCCGTCGGGATATTGCGTGCGGCGAATTTCTTTGCACGCCTCCAAGATCGCCGGTGCCCCGGCGCGATGAATCGCCCCGTCAACTCCGCCGCCGCCCATCAGCGTGCCGTTGGCTGCGTTGACGATAGCATCGACATCTTCTTTGGTGATATCACCGACCTTAATCAGTACCCGACCGGCGAGAAACGTCCGCGGTAGATCCATAGCGGGCTCCATCTTCGTTCACATCATCCTGACAAATGATAGCAGCAATTTGCAGCACAGAGAACAACCGGTACCGAGCTTCGGGGCGATAGGGGAGAAGAGCGATCGTGATTTTCAGCCTAACGGCGCGAGTTTTTTCAATTGAGGCAATAACTCGTCGTAGCTTCGGATCAGCGCTTTCGGCTGTGTGACGCACAGCGTTTCTTCGTCGTTGTACGAATGCTCCGTCGAGAGCGCGAAGGAAATCACTTCCAGATAGGTGTCGCCAACTTTGCAGCCATCGGCGTTGTTGGCGGCCTTGATGTACGTGGCTGTGCCGCTCAGCAGAATGATGCGCATATGCTTTGGTCTGTGCTTGCGATAAAGATAATAGAGTCCCTGTTCCTTGGCGTAATAGGTTTCATCGCGATCGACGATCTCTTCGAAATATCCGCCCATGCCGGCCTTCTCCATGGCCTGGTGCTTGTAGCGCCTTCCGCCGGTGGTCATAAGAATATTGCGCAAGCCCGCTGTCTTCGTCTCTGCAAGGGACTTTTCTATGCCCGGTATGAAATCGGGAGGGTTGACGTCATATCCATGACTTTGGGCGATCTCTAGCGCTTGCCTGCGAATCTCGACACGCTTGGCCTCATTGAACGGGAGCGAGCGGTCTTTTTCGAACTCCCTGGCAAATATCAGGGGAATGAGAAACAGATCGAAGGGGCCGTCGGCGATTTTTCTGAGTTGTTCGAAGCTGAGCGTCGGCAGGTTGTAGCGCGGCAAGATCTCATTGGCGATCACATGAACCCGTTGAATATCGGTCTCCACGGTATCGGACATCGTGCGGACCAAGAATGTATCGACTGCCATAGTCCAAGCCCTCCGATAAATGGATCTTAGTGAACGTTAGTGAATCCCGCAAGAGGATCTCAGTCGCTGCCTTTCTCGAACGGGAGTCGATATTTACGTTCCGTGTTACACTTCTTACAGCTCGGCACGAGGTTTCCTTTGGTCGATTTGCCGCCTCGGCTGACGGGAACCAAATGATCCATTGTCAGCTCTCTGGACGGAAACTTCCCGCCGCAATGATAACAAATGCCCGCCGCGCGCTTGCGCTTCCACCATTGACTCACACGCAGCTCGCGCGCCTTTTGCCGCTCGCGGCGAATTTGTTCCTCCGAAACGTCGACTAAGAAGGGCAAAGATTCCATTTCAAATCACTTGGCGGCCACGCCAGCGAGAAAGCTGGCGTCGATCACCCGACGCGGATCGAGCTCCTTTTCTTTATCGGTCCTAAGGCTTCTGATGATCGTCTGCACGCCGCCGGTTGTCGGCACGGGTTCCTCGCGAATCCGTTTGCGCAGATTCTCGTAAACGATTCTGAGCTCGGCGTCGCTCTGTTTCGAGAATTTGCGCAAATAGGGGATCGCCGCCTCGGGATGACTGCGATAGAACTTGATGCCGTCCACATAGGCCCTTATGAACCGACCCACAAACGGGCGGTTTTCTACGATCAGCGATCCCTTGGTTACAAGGGTATAATGGGCGTACTCCACGTCAAGATCTGTAAGATCCGCCATGACGTTCAAGCCCATCCGTTGCACCTCGACAATTTGCGGTGGCGACAGCAGGCTGGCCTGCACATGCCGTCCTTGAAGCGCCGCCAACCGCGCCATCGTCAACCCGACTTGTAACAAGCGAACATCCTTGTCCGGGTCGAGTCCCCAGCGCCGCAGCGCTTCCCGGGTCGCAAACTCGTCGCCGGAGCCCAAGCGACTGATGGCCAACGTCTTGCCTTTAAGATCCTGAGGTTTTTGCAAGTCCGGCAACGTGACCATGACGTAATTGAATCGGTTTATGAAAACGGCAACGATCTTCAGATCGATGCCGCTGGCCACGGCGGCTACCACCGGCACAGCGCCCACGTGAGCAAAGCTTACTTCGCCGGCGATCAAAGACTGTACGACCGTCGCCGAACTCCCGACCTGGACATTCTCGACGTCGAATCCGTGCTTTCTATAAATGCCGCCGTTAATCGCGACTTGAATATGGTCAGAGGTGCCGCCGATGTTGGCGACGCGGATTCTAGTCAGTGGCTGGGCATGAACAAGTCCAAATGGAAGTACCAAAGTTAAAACGATCAGTGCCAACACTTTCGTCCAGTTCTTTTCTGTCATTTCGAGCCCTTCGGCAAAGCTCAGGGTAAACTCCGCGAGAAATCCGCGAAGCGTTCTGAGGCGAAGCCGAAGAATCTTGAGAGCCAGATCCCTCGCATTCGCTCGGGATGACAAACGCCCGTCTGCGAGATTGCGACACAGTCTCTCAAGGGGGGGTGACACTTCCTCAGTCGCAGTGAGCATATCGTACCCTAAAGAAACCGAATCAATCTAGGCAAACTCAATCATTCCCAACTTAGTAAAGCGGAACTGCTTGTGCGCCGATGCCGGCAAGATCGTCATCTGATGGATCGCATACTCATGTTCGTATTGACGTCTGGCGTTAACGCCGTCCAAAGGGATGACGACATCATAACGGTAAATTCGCGCCCCGGTCGTCGCCGTATAGAGCACGGCAAAATTGGTCGCCGAGCCGACGATAACTAGAGCCCGGCAATTTGATTTGTCCAACTCCGCCTTGAGCTCGCCGCCCATGAATTTGTCGAACGCGTCGGGATATAAAACCGGTTCGCTTTGACGCCGCTTGAGCGGTGCCGCGACTTCGCCCATCGTTGTCCCTTTACCGGCGGCGGAGATGGTGTAGAGAATCGGCACGGAAGTTTTTCTCGCCCTTTCGAGAAATTCTGCCAGTGGTTCCATCAATCGCGCGCAAACCTCATTGGGGTTTTCGCACCGCACACTCAAATCCAGCACGACGATTGCCGTCCTTTTGCTATCCAATTTCAGCTGCTCGGGCTCTGGCCGATTAGGCCCTTCCTGCGTCATCTGGATGCTCCTCGACAAAATCAGTATCCAAAAGCACGGCGCATGACGGGCAGCAAATCTGCCGGAGCAGATAATCGCCGCTCAAGACTGACATCAATCCACCGGCTTTAGTCGGCGGCAAAAGTCGAACCTTGCCGAACCGGCGCCAATCCTGATCGGCGCGGCAGAAGCGATACTCACACTTGCCGCAGTGGATCCACTCAACGCCGTCCACGACCGCGACCGCCAAATTCTCCCGTAGAGGATGAGTCATTCTTATGCCCGCAATCGCTCACGCTTCAAATCCGCACGCAGTTTCTGTGTCGCGGCAACATCCAGCGTGGGCACCGCGCCATCGATCACCACGCCGTAAATTTCTCGCGCCTCTTCGTGCGAAACAATGCCGGCTTCAACATCGTTCAATACGCGTTCAGGCTCACGTTCCAACGGATCGCCGTAGCCGCCGCCGCTCGACATGCGCATATAAAGAACGTCATTCTTGCCAATATCAAACTCGCAATAGGGTAAGAGCTTGCTCGTGCCGCCGAGCTCTGCTAACTGGTCCGGTGAATTATTTTCCGCGATGGTTTCTTCGACCCGGGCACCCTCCGTCAGCATGAGCAGACTCGGTGCGCCGGGATAACCACCAAACATTCCTTGGCCGGAATTTCTGAGCCCCGCCACTCCCAGCGCGACGCCTTTGATTTTTCCCTCGGGCGCATCGTGAACCGTCAGCGCCGATTCACCGCCGGTGCCGCCGCGAAACTTGCCCGCCCCGGCGCCGCCTTTGGTGTTGCGCCGGAAGAGATAGAGCAATGGAAAGTTGGCTTCGAGCCACTCGATGTTGTGGCAGCTAAGCCCGCGCCCCGTATCGTCGCCATCTTTGTAAGAACGCCCACCGGTGCCGTCCAGCGCGCCTTCGGAAAGCGTCGAGACGTAATACTTGCCATGCTGATTGACGCCAGCGTGGCGCGCCAATCGGTGGCCGGCGTTGAGCGCCATCACCTCGCCCCGCCACTTTTCGCTGGTGGCGAGCATCTGCATGATTGCCGAGTTAGCGACGAACTTTACCGTCGCGCCGCCCGACGTCGTGTTCAGTGACACCGGCGCGGGCGGAGTCGGATTCACCACCGTCCCTGGAGGCGCGACTACTTCAATGGCTTTCAGCGCGCCATGGTTTTTAGGCAGATCATACGCCAGAGTGCACAGGATCGCTTCATAACAGGCGCCAAAGGTCGCGTGATACGGCAAGTTGATGCCCTTCTTCGCTTGCGGGCTGCTGCCGGTGAAGTCGAAAAACAAGCGGTCGTCTTTTTTGTTGAGAGTGACATAAACTTTCCAAGTGTCGCCGGCCTGAATGCTGCCGCTATCGCTCCAGGTGCCGTCCGGGATTTCCGCAATGCGCTTTCTCAGAATCGTTTCCGAATAATGCAACATCTCCTGCGATACCGCAGTCACCAGCTCGGGGCCGAACTGTTCGAACAGCGCCTGCATCCGCGATTTGGCGACGTTGTTCGCCGCGATCTCGCACTTGAGATCGAGCCCAACCATCACCGGTTGGCGGGTCATATTGATGAAGGCGTCGAAAAGATCTTTGCGCAACTCGCCCCGATCGACCAATTTGATGCCGGGGATACGGATCCCTTCGTGGCATATTTCCGTCGCGCCAGGAGAGTTGCCGCCGGGCGACATGGCGCCGATATCCATCACATGGACAAAGGTCGCGCTCCAGCCCATCAGTTTGCCGCGAAAGTGAATCGGCGAAATCATGTAGACATCCGACTGATGGATCGCCGCCAGATAAGGATCGTTCAGCAGAAATATGTCGTCCGGGTTGATGCCGCTGCTATTCTCGAATCGCTCGATGATTCTTTTCACGGCAAAACCGGCGCAGGCGACATGCCAGCCCATGGAATCGCCGGCCGACAGCACGTCGCCATTGGCGAGATAAAGCGACGCCATGTAGTCGTGCATCTGGGTTGTGTTCACGGTGCCGCCGACGCGCTCTAGCGCCGTGCCCATCTCCTTGGCGATTTGATAGAGCCGATGCGACAGGATCTCGAAAGTGATCGGGTCGACGCTGCTGACAATCGGGTTTACTGCCATGCTTTTAAACTCCTAAATGGATTCTGATGTTGCGATACTGGTCCATGACGGCGCGGTCGCGTGGATTGACCACGACCGTGGTCACCGGAGTTTCGATAATGACCGGACCGAAGAGCTCGACCCCCGGATCCATCCTGGTAAAATCGTAAACGCGTGTGGAAACGAATTTCCGCTCCTCTTCGAAATAGACCTCACGCTCGCCCTTGAGTGCCCGTGCTCCATTCGATTCATGCAACGGCTCCGCCTTGATATCGGGCTTTTTTAGCAAACCGTTGGCAGTGAGCCGAAAGGTCAAGATTTCCTTTCCCGCTTCACGGTAGCCCGATCCTTGGCCAAAAGCTTTTTCGTACATCTCGTCAAACCGCGCGCAAAGCTCTTCTAGATCCGTTTCCGTGATCGCCGCCGCCCCGGGCGTGAACGGCACGTTGAGCTCATGAACTTGGTAACGATAACGCATGTCGACGCTACGGCTGGCGTGAATATCTGTTTCGCTGAAACCCGCGGCGTTGAGATCCTTGAGTGCCCGCTGCAACAAGCCGGCGAAGTTTTCGTTGACCCGCGCCGGCACCACCGGCACAACGACATGATCCGACTTGCCGTACTCGTACACCACGTCGGAGCTGATCAGTCCGGTCGCGCCGTGCACGGACGCGGTCAAAGGTATGACCACTTGCCGAATACCCAGCTCCGCGGCATACCGGCTGGCATGCACGGGCGCCGCGCCGCCAAAGGCGAATAGGACGAAGTTGCGCGGATCGTGCCCTTTCTCGACCGTCGCTTTGCGAATCAGATCGCTCATGTGTGAATTAGCGATGCGATAAATGCCGCTGGCGGCTTCCACTTCGCTCATCTTCAGCGGCTCGGCGATTTTTTCGCGTATTGCGTTCAGCGTTTTCGCTTTATTTAACTTCATGCGGCCGCCGAGGAAATAGGTTTCGTTGAGATAGCCCAAAACCAGATCGGCATCGGATACCGTCGGCTCGGTACCGCCGAGATCGTAACAGACGGGTCCCGGCGACGCGCCCGCGCCCCGCGGCCCGACTTTGAGCAAACCGGTTTCCGGATCGATCCAGGCGATGCTGCCGCCGCCGGCGCCGATGGATTCGACCCAGATTTTGGTCGAGAGAATGCTGTAGCGCAAGATGACCGGTTTGTAGTCGCGCTCGATGACGCCGTCGCGGACAACACTGACTTTGAAGGTCGTGCCGCCCATATCGGTGGCGAGAATATTCTTTTCTCCGATATGCTCGCCTAAAAAACGCGTGCCGACGATGCCCGCTGCCGGGCCGGACTCGATGACCCCGACAGCGTTCTTGCAGGTCGCCTCGATGCCCAACACCCCGCCGTATGCTTGCATGATCAGCGCCTCACGCTTGAGCCCCTTGCTTTTGAGAATGCTCTGCAGGTTTTGCAGATAACTGGAGATTTTAGGACCGATGTAGGCATTGAACACCGTGGTGGCGGCGCGCTCGTACTCGCCGAGATACGGCGCGACTTCACTGGAGAGCGTAAAGAAGAGCTTGGGATATTTTCTCGTCAAAATTTCCGCCAGTAGCTTTTCGTGGGCGTCGTTCACGATCGACCAAAGAAAGCAGACGGCGATAGATTCCACGCCTTTAGACACCAATCGGTCGATGGCTTGTTCCGCGGCTTCGACATTGAGCCGAATCAGCTCCTTGCCCTTGTAATCGATCCGCTCCGGCACTTCTTCGACTAATTTGCGCGGCACGAACGGCTTAGGCTTGTCGAGGGCCGAGCGGTGGGCGATTTCGTTTTCGGTAAGGCCTTCAGCGATCTTACCGCGCATCATGTGCAAACTGTCGCCGAACCCCTGGGTCATAATCAGCCCGGTCTTAGCGCCCGCCCGCGTGATCAGGGTGTTATCGCCGATCGTGCAGGCGTGGAAAAATAACCGCGTCGCGCTCAACAATTCGTCGGCGCTTCCGAGGCCGAGATTTTGCGCGGCGTCCGCGGTCGCGTTCATTGCCCCCTGGGAAAAATCCGCCGGCGTCGATAGCGACTTGCCGATCGTCACTCGACCTTCTTCATCGACCACGACGCAATCGGTAAATGTCCCGCCGATATCTACGCCCACAACGTAATTCATGCTGTCGTTTACCGTGCTGCCTTGACCCCAATGACCATTAACAACCTATGTCTTTGCGTGTTGTGTCGCCTTGCGTGTAGGGGCGACCGGCCGGTCGCCCTTCCTTACACATTAACACCCGTAACCATCCCGACACTTGATGCCCAGTTCTCTCTGTGCTTCGCGCAAGAAACTGACGTCGGCGACCTGGGAGATCGCCACCTTGTCAGGGTCGATGCCCAAACGAGGCGCCGTCTGTTGCAAGAAAATCCTCATGCCTTTTTCCGTGAAACCACCCGGATCGTTGGGATACATAAACTGGAGCACCTGCGTCGTTGCTTCACGAGCAATATCCAAATTGAGCTTTAGGTCCCTCGCTGCGATCTGCGCCGCCTCGTCGGGCCGTTGGCGAATCAACAACATCGCCTTGAGATGCGCCCGTAGCCAACGCTTGATCAGATCCGGATTTTCCCGGATGAGTTTTTCATTGACAGCGGTTCCCGAGAACGGCACCGGAAACACATCGCCGGAATGGATCAAGATGCGATATCCCTTGCGCACCAGCTCAGCGGCGATATCGGGGTTATTCGCCGCGGCGGCGACCTGTCCCTGGTCCATCGCGATCATCCGAGCTTTCGCATCGCCAATCGCGATGAACTTGACGTCACGAACCGGATCGAGGCCGAGCTTGGCAAGGATCAAACGCGTGGCCATATCGTTGGTCGCGCCAGGGCTCGAGATCGCGATGGTCTTTCCTTTCAGGTCGTCAGCCGTGCGAATCTCCGGCCGCACGGTGAACTGAAATGTCGACGTATTGTAGATGAAGTAGATCGCTTTCAACGGCGCGCCGCGCAGCGTCGCGGTGATTGACGGGCCGGCAACACCAAAATGCACCTCGTTAGCGATCAGCGCCGGCACCGATAGGCGCGAGTTGATGACGATCACCTTGAGATCAAGCCGCTCGTCGGTAAAAAATCGCTTGGCACGGGCAACGTACGTCGGCAAGTAGCCGAAATCCGGCGTCGAGATCGCCTGATAGGCCGGAATCAAGTTCTTTGCGGGCTGCGCAAAACACATGCTCGGACCAAAAACTGAAAGCGAAAAAAGCATCGTGACCAGGAGATGCCGCATCATTTCGCTCCCGGAAATATTTCAAGATACTTTTTACCCAGCGCCGCATAGCGCCGGCCGATATCGAGGGCATCGGGCATCCGCACATCCAGGCCTATCAATGACTGAGTCTCGCGCGCCGGCACTTTAGGATGCGCCGGCATACGGTCTTGGGCGGCGAGAATTTTCTGCCCCTCTTCGGCAAGCAGATAATCGATCAGCAGGGCGGCAGCATGCGGATGCGGCGCCGTGCGCGTCATAAAGAGAAAGCTCGGGCGCAAGAATAAGGGTCGCACCGGCGCGAACCACACCGGCGCGCCTTGCTGAGACATGCTTAGTACCGTGTTCAAGTTCGTTTCGACCGCGAGATCGTACTCCCCGGCCGCCACCAACTGGGTGAGCAAACGCCGACCGCGCACATGGTGCAAGTTTTGCTCGTTGAGCCCGCGCATTAATTTCATCGTGGCGTCATCGCCCATATGCTGCAGCACTGCGCCAAACCAGTAATACGACTGGCTATCCATCGCGAGCTTGCTCTTCCAGCGCGGGCGGAGGAGATCTTCCAGTCGCCGCGGAGTGTCGTCCTTATGAACCAACCGCGTATTATAGGCCGGCACGAGAACGTTGATGAGGACTACGTGCCAAACATTTTCTTTGTCGCGAAACGATTCCGGATAAGCTTCGCGCTGCGGTGAGCGGTAGCGCGCCATGACGCCCCTGTCGATCAGCACCAGAATGCCGAGCTCGCCGCTCATGATCACGTCAGCCGCCAACTTCCCGGCGCGGGCCTCGGAGTCGACGCGCGCGATAATCGACGCGCCGGAAAAGCGCCCCACCTGCGCATTGACGCCGGGATATTTTTTCGTGAAGCCGGCGGTCAGCGCGCTGGCGACAATCTGATCCAGATTAAGATAAATGATCGCTTCGCCTTCGGCCCGCGCGCCTTCAACCAGCCGCGCCTGCCTTTCCGCGGCTGGCAAGGAATCCAGCACGGCGATTTTTGACTCAGCGATCTGCGCGGCGCTGCGGTGGTGCGTGCATACGAATAAACCGAGCAGCACGAGAAGAAAAATCAGGTGGCGGCCCATAGTTCGGCGCTACTTGTACCACCTTTTGAGATTTTTGAGATAAACGCCGAAGCCCAGCGCCACGATAAGATACAAACCGCTGCGCCACGCCGCCCAGCTGTCGCCCTTTGAATAGTTCCCGAATTCCCAAAAAGCAAAGAAAACAAAAAACACCACGGCGCTGCTAATGAGGATCTTATGGGCAGTCAAAAGTCTCATCCGACCATCAACGCGCAGGCGCCGGCTGCAACACCAGCACCGGCCGACTATCGTAGCGCACAAAGTAGAGATAATAGAGAACAAACGCCGTCGCCAACACGCCGCCGCCGATTAAGTAAGCGCTTTGCCAATCGCCCATGGCCATCAATGGCCCAGCTAATCCGGCGCCGATCCCCATGGGAAACTCGACGAACGCGTGCATGATGCCGTTGGTCGTGCCGCGCTCCCGCTCTTTTACGACCTCCATGGCAAACAGACTATAGACCGGATCGGAAATTCCCTTGTTCGGATACGGTCCGCCGACGAGAAGAATCGTGATCACGTAAAGTACACCGGCCCACAGGATATTTTGTGACATTCCCAAGAGAACCAGGGCTGGAATGCCGAGCAGCTTCACCAGGGTCACGGTGCGAACTCGCCCCCAGCGCTGGACGATCAACGGTGTAAATAACGTGAGCAGCGCGGAAGCAATGGAACCCACGGCGAAGATCATGCCGATCTGCGTCGTCGTCGCGTTGAGATGTTGGTCGAAGAAAAGATTATAGAACGGCGCCGAAAAACCCATGGCGAAGCCGACCAAACCCTCAGTCATCGCCAGCATGCCGATGCGCCCATAGCTCTCGATGCCCTTGACCCAGCGGCGAATGTCGATGGGTTTCCATTCCTCGCGAATTAAATAGATGGGAATCACCGAGCACAGCATGATCGGAACAGCACAGAGCAACGCACCGCGAAGAGCCGGCGCGCTCTCGGGGCTCACGTGAAAAAGCGACGCGAACAATAACGGCAACAAGCCGCCGGCCAGGTTACCGCCGCTCGCCGCGCCTACTTGGATGCCGCCGTTGAGGCTGAAGAGATGCACTCGCTCATCTTCCCGGCTTTGCTCCACCATGAACGGCGGCCCAACGATGGCATGGCCGCCTTCGAATAGTCCGATAATACCGGCGAGAACCAGTAGCAATGTTGGATCGGTGACGAAAATGACCGTTGTGGTGGCGAGCAAATTGCCGCTGTAGCCGATCAAGAAAACCCGTCGCCGTCCAAATAAGTCGGAAAGGATGCCGGAGGGAATGACGGATAGGCCGTGACAGGTCCAATTGATCGCAGCAAATTGAGCAACAAAAAACATGTCGAAGCCGACGGCAAGCAGGTAGAGATTGAACAGCAGGCGGAGCAAGCTCACCGACAACCCGCTGAAGGGACTGCGCAGAAGGAGCAACCGGGCGTTGCGGCTGAACCCGCTAAAGCGCTCGCCGATGAGCCTGCCGTTCTTGGCCTGTCGAACCAAGACGAAGGCAATGACGAGCAGCACCGCTCCGCCAACGAGCCAAACCCATAACGGCGCCGCGAGTTTCGCCCCGCTTGCGTCATTCTCGCCGTGCGCCCAGGCAAGAGAAGAAAGCAAGAGAGAGCAGAGACCGATGGTGTTTGCCCAGTGCCTCATCGCCTTTCCTCCTTAGCATCAAGAACTGAACGCATCATAGGACGAAGTTTTCCGGCTGTGCAAGTTATTTTAACCGCCGACATTTGCCGGCACCGCATCGACAGGGTAGGATCGCGCACAATCAGGAGGAGAAAAGATGAACAGAGAAACCGTTGCCACGGATAAAGCGCCGAAAGCGATCGGGCCCTACGAACAAGCGATCAAAGTCGGAGAATTTGTTTACACCGCTGGACAGATTCCCATCGATCCCAAGACGGGACATTTCGTCGAAGGTGGCATCGCAGCGCAAACGCGTCAGGTACTGGAAAATCTCAAATCCGTGCTGGAAGCCGCGGGCTCGTCGCTCGATCGCGTCGTCAAAGCCACGGTGTTTTTGAAAAACATGGCCGACTTTGCCGCCATGAATGAGGTCTATGCTGAATATCTCGGCAAAGCGAAACCGGCGCGCTCGACGGTCGCCGTGGCGGAATTGCCCCGCGGCGCACTCGTAGAGATCGACTTCGTTGCGTTCGTGTGAGGCCGGTTGATGATTTAATGAACGACCCGGCAGCAAACTGCGGGGCAAAAGACGTTAATGAGAATTTTCCCCGACTGTTGTCACCCCCGAATATATGAATCGGGGGTCCAGTCAGAGTTTTGCCTGGATTCCCGCTAGAAACATGCGGGAATGACGTACTTTGGTACAGGATTCGTTTTGCACAGCAGGCTGTGGAGAATCCAAACCCGTAGAGATTCAAACCCCGATCAGCATGCGCGCGAGCGTCTGGAGCACCAGTTTCACGGCATTTTTTACCGAGTCTTGGATGGTCTCGTTGCTCTCTTCTTCTCCGCGCGGATACGCGAACATTCCCTTGGTCCCCGTGACCACCCACGCCTTCGGATTTTGGATAACTTCGGTTAATTTCCCGGCAAGTTTAGCTTGGCCCATCTTGTTGGCGCGGACCTTTTGCTGCGCCGCTTTGAATTGAGTGAATTGGCCGCGATTGAGCCAAATACCGTCGCACTTTAAGCAGCGGCGAAGTTGAATGTCGGGTGGCAGAGCAGGATCTTTCGCAAAGAGCAGTTGTGCCGTGCATCTTGGACAGTAAAGTTGCCTTTTGTCGTCGATGGGCTGGAGCTCGCGAAGCAATCCTTCATCCGCGGGCTCCAATCGGGCCGCTTCCTCAGCTTGGATCGGAAACAGTTCCCACTTGTCACACCAGATGCCGCCGCATTTCGGGCATTGGTCTAAAACGATCAACTGCCCCGGATTGGCATGAGCCGTGACCTCGCGCATAGCCACTGCGCACTGCGGACAACTTAGCATGCTCTTTCCCTGGCTCCGTGAAAACCTTGAATCTTTGAACCTTGAACTTTTGAACTGGTCAACTCTGCGTCGCCGCCACAGGTATACCTGCCATCTGATAGAGCAACATGATGCGCCGGTTGATCGGCGGATGCGTCGTCAGCAAATTAGCCAGCCCGCCGTCGTGATCGTCGAGTCGCCGCCGCAGGGGATTGACGAAAAACAGATGAGCCGTGCCGCGGGTGGCTTTTTGAAACGCCATGCCGGCGTCGCGTATCTTCTCTAACGCTCGCGCTAACCCGCCCGGGTTGCGAGTGTATTGCGCCGCGGTGGCGTCGGCCAAGTATTCGCGCTGCCGCGACACGGCCATAGCGAGTATCTGGGCAAACAGCGGCGACAGCGCGATCAACAGCAACAGCGGAATAAAAAGTAACGGGCTTTTGCTTCCCAATCGCCGGCCGGAGCGCGAACTGTAGAAGCCACGCTGTCCCCAGTCGGCAAGAATAGCGATGCCGCCGACGAGAATGCTGACCAGAGTCATGAGCAAGACATCTTCGTTGCGAATATGCGACATCTCGTGCGCGATCACGCCCTGTGTTTCCTCTCTATCTAACAGGGTTAGCAGGCCGGTCGTCACGCAGATTGTCGAATTTTTCTCGTTGGTGCCCGTGGCGAAGGCGTTGGGCGCCGGATCGTAGATCACATAAACCTGGGGCATCGCCGATCCCGACGCCAAAGCCATTTCCGTGACGATATTGCGCAGTTCCCGGTGCTCGGGAATTTGCATATCGGGTTTTTCCGCGCCGACCGAGCCTAAGATGATACCGCTCCCGCCGTAATACGCGGTCAGCGTCATGAGCGTCGCCATACCGAGCGAGAATATCGTAGCGACAGGAAACGCCGGGCCAACTCGCGTGAACGCATCGAAATAAAGGTAATCGACAGCGCCACCAATGAACAGAAAAAATAAAATGAAAAAACCCACGATCGCGGCGCTCCAACGCTGATTGTGCGCTTGGCGGGCGGCGAAGTCGAGTAACTGCGGTGTATCCAGCGTTGGGCCCTTGGCTAACGCGTGAGGGTGAGATTCACTTTCGGCACCGCGGTCTCCGCGCCGGGCACCGAAAAGAATTCGCTCGGCTGAAACTTGAAAAAGCCGGCGAGCATGTTCGACGGGAAGACTTGCTGTTTGGTATTGTACTGCGTCACCAGGTCGTTGTAGTACTGGCGCGAGAAAGCGATCTGATTCTCTGTCGTCGTTAACTCTTCCTGCAAGTCCAAAACGTTTTTGCTGGCCTTGAGCTCCGGATAGTTTTCCATCAGCGCAAAAACTTTTCCCAACGACTGTGTCAACGCGGCCTGCGCTTCGGCGGATTCTTTCACTCCGGTGGCTGCCATCGCTTTGCTGCGCGCGTCGATCACTTTTTGCAGCGTATCCTGCTCGTACTGCATGTACCCTTTGACGGTTTCGACGAGATTTGGAATCAGATCGTAACGCCGCTTGAGCTGCACGTCGATTTGTCTCCAGGCGTTTTGAACCCGCAGCCTGAGCGCCGTCAGTGTGTTGTAAGTCGAGATGATCCAAATCCCGAGAACAAAAACGATTGCCCAGATAACAAAGATCATAAGGCGCGCGCCCCTCCCCATTCGTCGCGGAACAATATCGCGTTGGTGATGTCGCGTGCCCGCGCCACGCCGGTCATAACCATCACGCGCTGCATCTCTTCGGCCAAAATAGCGAATACTCTCGCGACACCGTCGGCGCCGAAAGCGCCAACGCCCCACGCAACCGGCCGCCCCGTAAGAACGGCCTTAGCGCCAAGCGCGAGCGCCTTGACGATATCGCCACCGCTTCGAATCCCGCTATCGAGTAGCACGGGAACTTTGCCGCCCGCGGCGTCAACAACTTCCGGTAGAGCTTCCAGGGCCGCGCGGTTGAAGTCTAGAATGCGGCCGCCGTGATTCGAAACCACCAACGCATCGGCGCCGGCGTTAATCGCCGCCCGTGCGTCATCCGCGCCCATGATGTCTTTGACCACGACCGGCAGGGAAACCTGTTGCTTCATCCATTCGATATCCTTGGTTGTCGACTTATGTCCTTTTCGCGGCTTGCCATCTTTTGTGGATAACGGCACTTCGTCGCCGATCTTTACCGGCTTGACGGTATCCATGGTAATGCCCACCGCGGCGAAGCCAAGATCTTCCGAAAGCTTGGCGTACTCGGAAACCTCTTCCTTGCCGCGATTCATGTAAGCCATAAACACGAGCGGCGATTTATCGGCATCGCGCCAATCTTTCGGACTGAACTTAGCCGCTTGGCTCACGAACATCATCGCTCCGGCCCGATCGGCGCCCTCGGCCACTTCGCGTTCCGCCTCCTTGCCGATCAAGCTAAAACTGCCCACCGGCGCAGTGATCGCCGGGATCGGCAGCGTGTGGTCGAAAAGTTCCACAGAAATGTCTGGGTCGGTCACGTCATGAAAAATCTTCTGGCGGAAAAGATACTGGCGAAACGCGCGCGGATTGCGGCGAAAAGTCGCCTTTGTTTCCGCCGCGCCATTGAAATGTTTCCATGCTTCCGCCGCTGCCTTGTGGCGCATGATCTCGCGCAGATCGCGGAGTCCCATCTGCTCGAGCGACTTTTCAGTCATAAGAGTCTCGCTTGCGATTCTTGCTTGATTCGTAAATCACCAACATCACTAATGCTTGCCTCGCCTATCCCTCTTAACCCTCGCCCGCTTGCGGGAGAGGGAAGGGTGAGGGCGAAGTTATCTCCCAGCAATTAGTCCCGGGATCGCGAAAACAAAAGGACGCGCCGGATTCGTTTTCCTGCAGCGGCAACAGCTCACCCACTCCGAGCTCTTTTCCCATCGCGCTGAATTCTCTATAGACATCCTTGACTGCGTCGTTCGACTCGACGGTCAGCGTGTTGCGAAAGTTTGGCGAGAAAACTTTGAATTCTTGGCGCTGGGCGCAGACGACGTAGGTTTTCGTGCTCGGGTGTTTGATGTAGATCACTTTGCTGCTGAACCGATGCACTTCCAAGTCCAGCACCTTCGTGTAGAAATCCCGGCTGGCATCTATGTCAGTTGCGACCAACGTTCCATGAGTAAATCCCTGCGGCACGTAGCCGCGCCCCGGAAAGCGTTCTTCGGGATAGACAGCCTCCCAATGGGGTTTTTTCACGCCGCCGAATTTCTGCGCCGCCGCTTCTTTGCGCGAAAAGTCCTCGTAACATTCGATTTCCCAGCCGTTGGTACCGGGTTCAACGAAGTAGCAAGAGTACGATCCATGACTCCACGTCGGTTTGCCGATGGCTCCGAGCTTGTACTGATCCTTGTGCGCCTTCAGATATTCGTACGCTTTGTCGACTTCCTCGGTGGTCATGACGCGCACGCCCCAGTGGTTGTGCATGGGTTTGGCAGGCGCGTCGGGGCCTGCGTCGTGGAGCACGAGCAGCCAGTGGCTATTGGGATGCTTTAATGTTACTCCGCCGGGTTTCTCGGCAATCCTCTCAAACGCCAATAAATCGGTCATCACCGCCATTGATTCTTGCAAATTGCGGCATTCCATGTGGGTCACGGATAGCGCGATAGGTTTAACCATGACTTACCTCTCGAGTGGAAATGGGCTTCTGACGATGCGGCGGTTTAGCCTCGACGCATTTCGAGAAAATTTACAGCGGCGGCGCCGGGGTGTCAAACTGACTCACTCGCAACTCGCCTGCGAGTTTTATTCGATGAGCCTCACATCCGTCTTGACCCAAACAAGCCTTTTCCTTAGATTCGCCCAGCTTTCCGACGAGAAGAGGGAATGTGCAATCAAGCTGAGATACGTCGCACTGAGTTTCGCGTTCGTAACCCTTTATGCCCTTCACATCTGCGCAAGGGCGTTTCCGGAAACATTGAAAGATCCTGAATTCCTCGCCGACGCGCAGAAAGCAAATTGGATATCTGAAACTCATTCTCCAGGCGACGCTCAAACCCCATCCGGAATTTCCCAAATTGGCGATGGCGCTCAACTACGCCAAAATGGAAGAAGCGAAACGGCTAATCTCGACGGTCGCCCGCGTGCACGGTCCGACCGGGCGACCTTACGTCCTGCCGCCGAATACGCCGAAAGATCCGGTACAGATCATGCGCAAAGCATTCATGGACACGATGAAGGATCCCGAATTTCTCGCCGAGGCGAAAAAGGCGAACCTCGACATCAATCCCGATGACGGCGCTACGTTGGAGCAAAACCTCAAGGAAATTTTGAAACTGGAACCGGCGTGGTGTCCAAGCTGAAAGAAATCTTGAAATAGACGAGCTTGCTGATCGAGAAATCTCCGTTAGAGGATGGCTTCGATCGCAGTCAGGCCTGAGAGGTTACATGAAGACATTGGATAATATCGGTCGTATAGTTCTCATCGCTATTAGCCTGCTTTTCGGTGCCGGCCGCGCCGACACGTTCGCCCAAGACAGTTTTTACCAGGGAAAAACAATTCGCATCATCGTCGGTCTGGCGGCCGGCGGGCGCTACGATGTCTATGCCCGCGCCATTGCCCGCCATATGGGCAAACACATTCCCGGTAATCCCGCCATCGTCGTGGAAAATATGACTGGCGCTGGCAGTCTTGTGTCCGCCAACTATCTTTACAAAGTGGCGCGGCCCGATGGTTTGGTTA
>WNFU01000973.1_pt1 | contig 40181 bp, 29 predicted proteins | sample 5400121 | NCBI WGS metagenome assembly WNFU01 (sample SAMN13153360, study PRJNA577476) | soil metagenome | isolation source: 100 cm soil or saprolite under grassland replicate 1 | place: USA:California | collected 2016-06-15
CACGTAGCTGATGATTAAGAAATGAAACCAACGTACCAACCGATGCTAATACACGAAGCATTGAAATTTCGTTAATTCGTTGATCTTCTAATCGTTGTGCTGCCAAATCAATCTGTTTGGTTTGTTCTCTCAGTTCAGTAAACCGATCTTCTATTTCTTCTTTCTCCGACGTGGTAAGTTTATTAGACTGTCTCAAGACTCGTTCAACCGGTTGGAGAACTCTGTCTAATTTAGGTGTAAGCGGTTCGATCTTTTTTTGCTGTTCTATTTCCACTATCTTGCGCCGTTCAGCATATTCTACACGTGCATATTGGAGGGTCAACCAATATATACCGTTTCTTACGAAGGTACGCAACTGATCGAAGGCCTCATTTTCGACAAGACGGTCGCGTGCAATGTTGATTTCAATGCCATGCTTGCCTTCACTATGATGAGATTGAGAAAGTTTTACTGCACCGAAAAGCTGGTTATTGCCAGGCAGCCTCAAGAAAGGAGAGACACTATAGTTCTGAGCTTCTAGCCGTATATCTTGAGCAGCATCGAGTGGCATTCTAACTCGTTGTGCTCTTAGTTCGTCAAGGCCGAGCCAATCATTACCCGGTTCACCATATCCAAAAACTCTGAAACCATCTAAGTAGATTCGAACACCAGCATGTTTGCGAGCATAACGGATCGCTTCGCGTACTCCAAAATCAATGTCTTCAAACTTTCCACTCTCATAAACAAAATGGTGAACGGTAAAGGAAGCGCCTACAAGTTGACGGAAATCTTGCTCGTGACCTGATAGTGTGTAAGTCTTAGTCTCGCCAGCATGATGTATTTCGATCGTATACCGCGCTATCCCATTCTCGTCAATGTCTCCTGTTAAAGTTGACCAGGCTCCCGACATAACATATTCGCTTAGCTCACCTTCGTATTCAGGGAATTCGGGCACTTCTAGAATAACTGAGAAACCTGGATCGAGCTTCTGGGACGCGTCTATATCTGAGGTCAATATAGGAGAATATCCAAATGGATTGACTAGGCCTAATAGATCTCTACGAATTGCTGATATTTCCTCTTCATTCCATAAATCTTTGAGAACTTCGAGTAAGAGGGTTACTCCGGTTTTTTCTTCCTGCTGCACGCTTTTGCGATTAAAATATACCGAAACTTCCTGTAAATTACGTCCTGGTGGAAAATCTCGCCGCCAGTCAAACCAGACATTGACACCTTCCTTAGTTCCATCTTCTCGTTGAGCCACAGAATAAACGGATAGTTTGTTAGCTAGGCGACCAACCGCGAATCGACCAATACCTTTCGCACCTGTACGAGATCTGCCATACATTGGAGATATAGGATTCTCCAGTTTATCTGTTGTCGCAATTCGCATCCATTTGTCTCTAATTGCCTCAAATGTCATACCGGCACCATTATCTTCAACAATAATGGTGCCGTCACGTGTTGTTACATCTTGTAGGAGAACTGTAACCTGCGTCGCATCCGCGTCATACGCGTTCTTAATCAGTTCGGCCAGGGCAATAGAAGGTCGTGCGACGAGACGCTCGCCCAACTCTGAGATCAGACCAGTATCTACTTCGAAGTAGAGTTTACCTTGTGTAGCTACTTCTTGAGACATTCTATTTACCGTCTCAGCATCAAGTCTGACACACCATATATGAGCATGTTTTCCAATTCTCGGGGTTCAATCTTGACCATTCCTCCGCCATACCTGCGCCCATGCGCAATCAATGAGGCGATCGGAATTGCGTTCAATGCCGACCAAACTAACCGCACTGCGTCGTTCTTAGTGTCTAGCAGCACTTGGAGATCAGGTCGGGGATACAGCAGATAATAGGAATTCGTCGCTGTTGCTCTAGAGTGATTCAATATAAAGCGAATAGGGTTGTTGGTAGAACGCGACCCATTCCCCATGTACTTGCAGAGAATAGGAGCGGGTGGGCGTGATTCTTGTGCATACCATGGCTTCCGACTTCGACACAGGGTTCGAAGGTGGAGGCCTTTGCTCTTTCCCCCTTCAAGATATGTCCAGAGATAAGGGTAGGTATTGCGTAGTTCTTCCTCTTTCATGCTGCAATCGAGCAGGTAATAACGGAAATCAATCTGTGGATCGCCAATTTCATCAGCCTCTATCTCTTCCATAACAAGGTGGCGTGAGCTGGGTAGAATTGGTTTCAAGAACTCATGTGGGAGCTGCAACTTATTAACCTGGGCCTCAGAAAGAATGAAGAAATCATTGGCACCGGTTGCAATTCCCCGCTTTACCTCAAACAGATCTGCAATTTTCAACGGTGGCTGATCTTGCGAGGAGCATGAGATAGAAAGATGTGCATCTCTATTGCCTACTAGATTACTCCATTTTCTTGTATGCTTCAGCTTAGATAGTTTTACCGTCGTTGTAGCATTCGGTGACGACAGTGAACCACCGAAGCTAAAACTTACTTCGTGATCATCTGTAGGTGTACCATATTGGTAGAACATTATTGCGGAGGAAACCGTAGCGTCTTCGAACAGACTTTCACTTGTCGCAAACTGATGGACGCGTAATAGCGTAACTCTAGCCGTCAGATATTCTCTTACAGACAAACTATAGTCGGCATCTAGAAATTCGCTTGGCAGTAACCAACCTGCAACCGCACCTGGTGCTAACCAGCCATGCGCAAGCAGAATGAAGTAACAATATAAACCCGCCCTACCATTGAGGTTAACACCCGACACTTTGTCTGCCTGCAACTGCAACTGCTTCTTTTGATCGGTGGAAAGATGATGATGACGCACGTACGGAGGATTGCATAATAATAAATTAGGTTTCTCGTCTGGCGCCTTCGGTGGGATCGCAGTTGTAAAGTCCTCTTTGATCAAGTCTAAAAAACCATCGGGCCACTGCCGCTTCGCATGAGCGATGCACGCATGGTCCACCTCATATCCCCACGCCTTGGCAAGGCAAGTCTTTGGTACCGCGGTCAGGAGCATATTGAAGAAGGCACCATGGCCAAAGCCAGGTTCTATGAACCTTACACTGGTGAACGTTGTCATTATACTGAGCGCAAAGTCAACCATCTGTCTGGCCAGATGTTCAGGGGTGAAGTATTGCCCGAGCTTGTTGCGGTCTATTGCAGATACCGCATCAGCTCTGTTTACAATCGTGCCGGTATTTGGGTTCAATGGTGAGATTCCTCATTACACCATGGTGGTTACACGTAGTACGTGAACAAGAGCATTATAACCGAGATTGCGCTCCATTTGTGCGTATGGCCCACAGCATCTACAAGCCAGCCAAGTAGGAAAAGCAGCCTTTCAGCTCCTCGTCGAGCTTCTTCAGCCTTTTGGCGAAAGACGAAAGACGGCGAGCGTTGGTCTTCCGTCCTTCATCTTCCATCCAATCATCCCGGATCGAAATTACGACGATCAGTACTTCGGCGCTATAATGGTTTCGACATGATCCCTGGTCGCCCAAGATCTTTGACAAGCTGTCGATCGCGCGGATGTGCGGTGTACGGCGTGGCCGCAACGCTGCGCCCATAGCTCCGCCAATGTTTCTCATAAGCAAGCGCCTCGTCACATTTTCGTAACGTTTAGCGGACGCATGTTCGATAGTATAATCTGAAACTGCTATGATGTTCGACGAGGTAGATGTGTGGCTGATGTAAAGCTGTTCCTGTTTGGCGCCCCGCGTGTCGAGCGGAATGGCGTGACCGCCGTCGTCGATACCCGCAAAGCGATTGCGCTGCTGGCCTACCTGACGCTGACTGCCCGACCCCAGCGCCGTGATACACTTGCGGCGCTGCTGTGGCCTGAGCACGACCAGACCAGTGCCCGTGGCGCGCTGCGGCGGACATTGTCGGCCCTTAACAAAGCGCTGGGTGGCGTCGGGCTCGCTGCCGACCGCGAGACAGTGTGGCTGGACAGCGGCGTCCCACTGTGGAGTGATATCGCCCAATTTCAGCAGCTCCTTGCCGCCGCCCGCGCCCCCGCCGGCCAGCCACCAGAGCGATGCGGCTCGATCATTGAGCCGCTGGCGGCGGCGGTTGCGCTCTACCACAACGACTTCATGGCTGGCTTCAGCCTGCGTGATAGCCCGGCCTTCGACGACTGGCAAGACTTCCAGGCCGAAAGCTTGCGCCGCGATCTTGCCACCGCATTGGAACGCCTCGTCGAGTGCCATACGCTGCTGGGCGCGTTCGCGAGCGCAATTGGCTACGCCCGCCGCTGGCTGACGCTCGACCCGCTGCACGAATCGGCGCACCGCCAGTTGATGCGACTCTTCGCCTGGTCTGGCCAACGCTCTGCCGCAATTCACCAGTATCGTGAATGTGTGCGCGTGCTCGATCAGGAGCTCGGCGTGCCACCGCTCGAGGAGACCACCCAGCTCTATCAGGCAATCAAAGAGAACCAGGCGCCGCCCCCACCATTGCAGATTGCGGATTTCAGATTGCAGATTGGCCAGCCGGCGACCGCCCCGTCCAATGTACAATCTACCATCTACAATCTGCAATCCCCGCTTGTCGGCCGCGAGGCGGAATCGCTGGCGCTGCGCAACGCCTATGCATCAATTGGACCTAACGGTCGCTTGATTGTCATCGAAGGCGAGGCCGGTATTGGCAAGACCCGGCTGGCCGAGGAGCTGCTGCGGCATGGCCAGGATCGCGGTGCGACGGCGATCGCCACACGCTGCTATGAGGGTGAAGCCAACATCGCCTATGGCCCGTTCTTGGAGGGGCTGCGAACGGCGCTGCGCCAGCCCGGCCGCGACGACTGGCTCAGCCAAGTTCCGGCACGGCGGTTGAGTGAGATCGCGCGCCTGCTGCCCGAGCTGGAAGACCTGCGCCCGGATTTGGCGCCCGCACCGCCGCTCGATACTCCTGGGGCGCAAAGCCGCTTGTTCGAGGCGGTCGGACAGGTTTTCCTGGCAGCATGTCGCGGCGCCACGCCCGGCATTCTGCTTCTGGACGATCTGCACTGGGCCGATGTGGCGTCGCTTGACCTGTTGGCCTACCTGGTGCGGCGGTCGCGCGATTACCCCATATGCCTGCTAATCACATGGCGCGCCGAAAGTGTGCCGTCGGATCATCGTGGACGAGTGCTATTGGCCGAGGCGCAGCGCGCAGGCGTAGCGACAACGCTGTCGCTGGGGCGCTTGAGCCGGCCCGCAGTGATTGAGTTGATCGAATCGTCGGGCGTTGCGCCCACATCGCAACCAGCCGATCTGGCGGCGCGCCTGTATGCCGAGACAGAAGGGCTGCCGTTCTTCCTGGTTGAGTATCTGGCGGCGCTGGCCCGCGGAAGCGATCTGGAGAAGAGCGACTGGCCTTTGCCGAGCGGTGTGCGCGATTTACTCCAGACCCGGCTGGCAGCGATCAGCGAGACCGGCAGACAAGTGCTGACGACCGCGGCGGTGATCGGCCGCTCATTCGACTACGACACGGTGCGCGAGGCGAGCGGCCGCGGCGAAGAAGAGACCGTAGCGGCGATCGAGCAACTGATTGATCACCAACTCATTCAGGAGTTCCAGGGCCACGCGGAGCACGTGCCACACCAACCCACCTACGACTTCTACCATGAGAAGTTGCGTGCGCTGGTATATGAGGAGATCAGTCTGGCCCGGCGGCGGCTACTGCACCGGCGCGTCGCTGAGGCGCTGATCAAGGGCGCGCCGCGCTCAGCTGAGCGCGGCGCGTTCGCGGGCCTGATCGCCTACCACTACCGAATGGCCGGCCAGGACGCCGCGGCGGCAGAATACTTTACCCTGGCCGGGGAACACGCCCGCCGGATCTACGCCAACGCCGACGCGCTCGTACACTTTCAGTCGGCCCTCGCGCTCGGCCACCCCAATGCCGCCGTGCTCCACGAAGCAATCGGCGACTTGCGCACGCTGCTCGGCGAGTACAGTGCCGCGCTGCAGAGTTACGAGACGGCAGCGGCCCTGCACGAACCCACGGCGCTGCCACGGATCGAGCGCAAGCTGGCCGACATCTACCGGCGCCGCGGCGAGTGGGATCTGGCCGAGAGCCATCTCAAGTCAGCTCTTGACACGCTCGGCGAGCAGGGTTCGGCGGTCGAGCGCGCGCGGATCTACGCCGACTGGAGCCTGACGGCGCACCGTTATGGGCGGGCGGACCAGGCGCAGGAGCTGGCGCGACACGCCTTGAGCCTGGCGGAAGAGACCGGCGACACCCGCGCACTTGTCGAGGCGCAGAACATTCTGGGCATCCTGGCTAGCCGCGCGGGTGATTTTACCGTCGCGCAATCGCATCTCGAACGCAGCCTTACGCTCGCGGAGACCCTGGGCGATGCCACAGCGCGCGCCGCCGCGCTGAACAACCTGGCGCTGGCCTATGGCGGCGCCGGCGCGACCGATCGCGCGCTGACACTAGCGGAGACGGCCCTTGCGATCTATACAGCACAGGGCGATCGCCACCGCGAGGCGGCGCTGCACAATACCCTAGCCGACCTGCTCTACGCCGCCGGACGATCCGAGGAGGCAATGGCCCACCTGAAGCGAGCCGTGACGATCTTCGCGGAGATCGGCGCCGACGCCGGCGAGATGCAGCCGGAGATCTGGAAGCTGGTGGAGTGGTGATGACTCCTCGTGCATTTTAAGCAGCCTTTGCGGAACAGACTATGGATTGGACGGATTCCGACGGATAATTTCTCATAGCAATCCGTGCAGATCGGTACTATCCATCAAATCCGCGGCCCATTTTCGCACGCCTCGCACCAGATTGCACTAAAACTTGGGCCGCGCGGGCGAAGAAGAGCGCATACAGCTCGGGCAGGCGCCGGCAAATATCAAGCAGTAACGCACCGCCTTGAGGCGCCACTTCGCGTTGGTAGGTCTCGAACACGCGCAGCCCTTCCCGCACTGCCAGTTTCAGCTCCTGTAGGAACAGCAGATCGGCGCATTCAAGCGCCCCGAGAGTCTCGGCAACCTGGCTGTCGCGCTCCGCGTCGCTTTCATCTCTGATTGCATCCTCCAGGATGGACACGAGGTCATTGGTTGACTCAGCCGCCTGGCCCTGCATGGTCGCGTCGAGCGCCTGCCGCATCCAACCAATATCGTGATCCTGCCCGCCCAGCGCGCAGGCGATCGCCCAAAGCTCGTGGAGCGGCTCGCCCGCCAAGCCGCGCAGGCAGTTGGCCAGAAAGCGTTGATGGATCTCTAGCACGAGCCGGTACTTGTATGGCGAGCGCCCAGCAGCCGGCTCGCCGCCGACGAGCGCGCGCTGCTGGATCGTGAAGTCGAGCCGTAGCGCATTTTCCATCTCGACCACCAGGTAGAGCACACGCGCCCACACCTTGTAGGTCTCGGCCACACCTGTAAATCGCGGCCCTTGCTCGCCAATCACAATTGCCCAGGCAGCGCCGAAGTCGAGCCGCCGCACCACGCCGATCGCATATATCGTCAGCAGTGCGTCGACCTCCGGCCGCACATGGTGCTGCACTTGGCGATAGGCGTGTGTCGCGTCCATCCCAAGATTGGCCTGCAGAATCTTGAGACCGCCGGGGTGCAGGTGCAGAAACTCAGTCATGTCGTAGACACGCCCCGAAATCGCGATCCAGGCGTCGCGCTCCACATCGTTGTGCAGCACGAGCTCCGACGCATCGATCTGGCGTGGGGCCTGGGCCGCTGGCCCGGCGTAGCTGGTGTAGACTTCCTCGCGGTAGCGGCCCTCAGCCACCAGCGCGCGGAAGTGCAGCGCGGCGGAGCGCGCATGCTCGGCCGCCTCGCCGCCCACCGGCTGGGTTAGCAGCGCGCGGATGGCGCGCTGGACGCTGGCCGCGAAGCCGGCGCGACCGCAAATGTAGATAATGGCGCCCGCGCCATCGGTATCACGGCTCAATAGCTTGCTGAGCAGTGCGGCATTATCGGGTTGCAGCAGCAGCTCGTCGATCCGTCGCCGGCGGCCTGACTCCAACACAAGCCGGGCTCCCATTTCATCGTCATCGGCAAAACGGGCCGCGCTGTCCTCGCGTGAGAATGCCACCTGGATATTCAGCCGTCGATCGGCGACGTGTTGCGCGAGCTCGCCGGCATAGTACAGCTCGTCGTGGCTGCGCGTCGCGAAGAATAGCCACGCCGGCCCCGCTTCGGCCTGGCGTGCGCGGGCGAGGATGAAGCTACGAAACGGGGCCAGGCCTGTCCCGCCGGCGATCATCACGATCGGGCGGGTGGGGTCGGCGGGCAGGCCAAAGCGCGGCGGACGCACCAGCTTTATCGTGACGCGCTGCCCTTCGGCCAGCTCCATCAGGTAGCTCGAGGCCGTACCGAACCGCTCCGCTCGCCGAGAGATGTCCGTCTCCATCGTTTCGTAACGCAAGCCGCCGACCGTGAGATGCAGCTCCTCGGCGGTCTGTTCGCCGAGGACGGAGGCGATCGAGTACAAGCGGGGGCGCAGCGGCGGCACGATCCAGCAGATGCTCTCGTGGTCGCTGGGGTGGGCGCGCCAGAGCGACCGTGGATCGAACCCGGACGCGCTCAGGAGTTCCAGCAGATCCCAGAGCTCCCACTGATCGGCGGCGCGCGCCTCGGTGATCCGCCGCAGCGCCTCGTTGCCGGTGGCCCGATACAGTGCCCGCGCGATCGGCCGCGCCAGCGGGCGGATGTGGCCGAAGCGCAGCAGATCGCGCAGCGGCAATTCAGTCATCCCGGCGTAGCCTTCCCGCGCGGCGATCGCCTCGCGCCAGGCCATATTGAGCCCCACCAGCTCGCCGCCGTCGGCCCGCAGGGCTACGAGGGTACGGGCAATCTGCGGGGGCATGTTTTCCGGCAGCACCTGGCAGCGGTCGCCCGGCCGGTAGCTGAGCCCGGCCCTGCGCACGTCGAGCACTACATGGCGGGCGACGGTGCTGGCGCCCAATGGCGAGGACGCAATCGACCGAACGATCGCATGGGTCCAATGCGTATCGGCCTGGTCTGGTCGCTCGCGGCGCGACTGTTCCAGCTCGTCGTCGACCTTGTCCCAGGCGCGGTCTCGGAACAGCCCTGTAAAACCTCCAATGGTCGTGCTGCGCCCAACCTTGAAGGCCAGCTCTAGGTAGCCGTACACCTTGAGCCGGTGCCGGCCCAGGAAGCCATCTTCGCCGGCGTAAGCATTGATTGCCTCGCCAAAGCGGCCGGCCAGCGCCCGATCGCCCTTCTGCTCGACATAATCGCGCACCGAGCACACGCCGACTGCCTCCAGAAAGGCTTGCCAGTGCGGCGGGTACCAGGCCCGCAAATGCATGGTTTCCTGACCGAGTGTGGAGCGGTAGTCGCGCCGGCCGAAGAACAGATCGAGCATGTGAAAGATCGGTGCGGATGTGCCGCTAGGGCCCTGGACGCCCTCGAAGATCGGCACGGCGAAGGGCGCGACCGTCTTGGCCCAGACCACCGGGTCGACATACAGTCGGCTGGATGGGTTCGGGTCGATCTTCACTAGCGCTTGGCCGGCCACGGTATACAAGCATTCCGCGATAGCTGAAAGCTCGGCCCCGAGTGCGGCCGGATCGTCGTGCCCAACCGCTTCCTGGGCGCGGACGACCGCCCCGACCAGCGGCGCGCAGCGCGCCATGATCTCGACCTGGGTGAGATAAAAGATCCGCTCCTCGGGGTTATCCACGGTCGGGATGAGCAGAGCCATGTTCTCGACCCGCCGCGGTTCGGCGCACGTGGGGTCGAGCAGCCGCCAGTTGTAGAGAATCAGATCGATGTAGGACAGCACCGGCGTGCGGCGGCCGAGCCTCTGCGTGACTTCCTCCCAAGGCCGATGGAGCGCACCGGGCAACGTCGCCGGCGGAGTGGCTTCGCCGCGATGGTAGGCATGAGCCAGGATGCTGAGCAGCGCCGAGGCGCGCAGCAGATACGCATGGGGCAGGCTCTCGGCGTCGGCGGGCAGTTCCTCGAGCGCTTCCAGCGCGCGGCGGATCCGCTGCGTGCGGTAGAGCTGCGGTAGCTGCTCGGCCAGCGCATCCCAGGCGCGATGTGAGGCCGGCAGCGCACCCAACGGCGGCTGTGCCGGCAGAAAGCCATGTTCGAGCGAGAGAGAGCCCAGGTTCTCATGGCCGCTGCGCGCGTTGGCTGCGCTCGCGGCGGCGAGGACGCGGCGGGCAGGGATCTGAGCAGGCGTGTCCACCTCGATTGCTCCTGATACTACAACAAGACTTTAGCCATAGAGCACACAGAGATCACAGAGGTTGATCGTCTCATACTTCATCTTTGTGGCCTCTGTGAACTGTGTGGCAAGCCGAATCTCGTTCTAATGCTAACTCATCCCCACTACGGCCCGGCAGACATCGGCGCGAGCGACGACGCCAACTAGCTTGCCGTCGGCCACCACAGGCAGACGGCGGATCATCTTGTCGACCAGGATGATCGCCGCGGCGGTCACATGGTCGCTGGGGCTGAGTACGATCGGCTCGCGAATGATCAGTGGCAGGATGGGCCGATGCGCGAGCGCCTGGCCCTTCTGCACAAATAGCGCGAAGGCGTCGGCGAGCGAGCCACCTTGGGCGCGAATCTCGTCGAGATCGGGCATGGCCGCGCGCAGGATATCGCCTTCGGAAAGGACGCCCACAAACGTATCACGCTCGTCGACCACCATCAGATCGCTGACGCCAGAGCAGGCCACTAACTCGGCGGCGGCATGCAGATCCGAGGTCACAGGAATACGCACAGGATGGTGCGTCATCACATCGCCGACTTGCATTGCAGTTGCTCCTAACATAGCGGTAGAGCTGTTCCAAAGCTGTCTGGGGCTATTCTAGCAGAGCGGCGTCCGGAAAACGTTACCGTGGGCGTTACGACGTGCGACTGCCGTTGATGGGAACCGGAAGACCTGGTAGAACGTGGTACAATACCGTCGCGCGCACACCTCCATGTCTACAAGGAGTCGCTATGGAGCATACCAAAGAACAGTTGACCAACCGCCTTATCGCCGCTGTTCGGGAACTCCCAATCGAAAAGGTCGAGACTATTCTCGATTTCGTTGGCTTCCTGCAAAGTCAGTACAGCCGGCGGCTCCCCGAGCGCGGCTCTCCAGAGGCGGTTTTACAAGCGCTGGAACAAGTAGGCCCTCTACAATTCGAGCCGGGCGAGTTGGATTCATTACTCACCGATATCGAACATATGCGTGAGACAGATCTGGCTGAGCATGGCTAACTATTTGCTCGACACCAACCATGCCAGCAGGCTGATGGCCCAAGCCGAATCAATCAACGCGCGGGTGCGGCAAGCTCGATCCAGTGGCGATCAATTTGGTATCTCCATGACCGTGTTGGCCGAATTGTATTATGCCGTCTACGCCAGCCAGCGCCGCCAGGAGAATCTGCGCCGGCTTCAAGCTCTGGTCAGCGCGCTAATCCTTTGGCCCTTCGACGAGCTGGCCGCTGAGGCGTTTGGGGTCATTCAAGCTGAACAAAAAGCCATCGGTCGTCCCAATTCCTCCCCTGGATGCGCAAATTGCTGCTGTAGCCCGCACGCACGGTTTGATTGTGCTCACGGCTGACCAACACTTCCAATTCATCGCGGGACTGACAGTCCAGAACTGGCTGAACTAACAAAGCTATTTCCCAACCTTCGTTCGTTCCAAAGTCCTTTCTGGCTCACTGCGCAGCCACAGCCCTATGAACTCCGGCTGCACCGTCTCGTCCACCACCCGCAGCATTTCAGCGGTGAGGCGCTCCAGGTCGGTCTCGTCGCGCACGGTCGCCCCGAAGGCCGCCAACACCTTGGCGGCGTCGTACTTGCGGCGGTAGAAGCGTTTGTCGATCAGGTTCTGGATTCGCTTTCGCAACGGGTTGAACAGCGCGGCGATCGCCAGCGTCGACGCCACGATCGCTATTTCCGAGCCCCCGAGATACGGTGCGACGAGTGTGCGACTCACCAGAATGCAGCCGACGTACACCAAACCAAGCGTAACCGTGAGTGTCGAGTAGACCAGCGTGCGCCGGATGATGAGGTCAATGTCCCACAAACGCGAGCGCATAATTGCCAGCGTGAAAGCGATCGGCAGAATATTCAAGGACAACCCCCAACTTGCATCGCTGAGCGATGACCACCAGGGCACCGGCGTACCAGCAGGCTGATTGACCAAGTACAAGTACGGGATACCGTTCAGGATAATTAACGCCGCCCACAGCCCGGTGCCATACACCACCCATTTGGTTTGTTGACGCTCGACAGGAGTGTAGAGCTTACGGTAGCGATAGGCCTGGATGCCCATGGCGAAAAAGCAGAGCAGCCACACCCCTCCATAGATGATCTGGGCACGCAGCGTGTTCAGTTTCACCGATTCCTCAAGATCGAACGTCAGCGCCAGAAGGGTGAACAACACGGCCAGCGGCGGCAGGCAGATAGTCCAGCGCGGGACGAAACGGCCAGTGGGGAAGATGAGAATGAGGACCAGCATGGGCACGGGAATCAAAACGCTCTGAAGGTGAGTTCCTAAATCGGGATTTTGCGGAAGCCAGTAGAGGGTGAAGGATTCAAGCGGGCCGGCCAGAACGATCCCATACAGCAGCAGGAAAAAGGAGAGGAACAGCGCCATCGTATCGCTCGCCTTTTTCCAAAACAGCACGCACGCCAGCGCAAGACTGACTGAAGCTGCGCTCAGGGATAGACAAATGCCCAGCCACGTTGCGGCGCGCGCCAGCGTCGAAAACTCTCCTGCCGGGCCAGCCACGGCTCGCTGGTTGAAATAGCCGGGCAAAGCGGCGAAGAGCATGCCAAGCGACGCCAGCAGCGTAAGCACCCACAACAAGTGAATTGAGAAAGCCAGGCGTTGCTTCAAGGCTTGATTTCTCCGCGCGAATGATCGCTACTGTGGCGATGTTGCATCTGGTCGCGGGCTATCTAGCGTGCTGCGCGTGGCTGGCTCACGCAGCCAGAGGGCCACGTGCTCCGGCTGCACCGTCTCGTCCACCACCCGCAGCATTTCAGCGGTGAGGCGCTCCAGGTCGGTCTCGTCACGCGCGGTTGCGCCGAAGGCCGCCAGCACCTTGGCGGCGTCGTACTTGCGCCGATAGAAGCGTTTGTCGATCAGGTTCTGGATTCGCTTTCGCAACGGGTTGAACAGCGCCGCGATCGCCAGCGTCGAGGCCACGATCGCCAATTCCGAGCCGCCCACCAGCGGCGCTACCAGCGTGCGAATCAGGACGATACAGCCTAGATACACGAGTCCAAGTGTCACTGTCAGCGCCGAGTAGACCAGCGTGCGCCGGATGATGATCTCGATGTCGAACAGCCGATACCGCGTGATAGCGATACCCAGGCAGACCGGCAAACCGAGCGTGCCGAGTTCGGAGAGCGCGCCAAAGAACAGGCGATGTTGGGCGCTCCACGGAACTAGTTCGGGCCAGGTGTTGATCGCGATCCACCATAGCACATTCGAGCAGAAGCCGGCCATGCCCAGGCCCAGCCAGGCGGTCTGGGCGCGCACCACCGGGTCGCGCACCCGCAGCGCGGTGTGTGCGGTCGCAGCGACAAATGCAATCACCACGAGCGCCGCGTAGAGGCCAAGCTGCGCCAGGTAGATCAAGAAATTGCTAGCGATAAACGACACCAGCGTCGCGCCTAACCCCACGCCGAAGATCAGTGCCGGTGCCAGGCGCGGCCAACGCGACACTGGCCAAACAGAGCGCGGAAAGCTCAGCACCAGCAATAGAATTGCCGGTACCATCAGCCAGCCGTAGTAAAAACCAGGCACTGTACCGGGGAATCGCGCGAGCCAGGAGGAAACCAGGTGGTTACCACTGATTGTGCTTTCGATCGGCCAGAAGACAAACGTATGGATCGCATTGGCAGCGAAGGCTACCAGCAGGAGTTGCGCGGCGCGGCTGCGCGGTCGCAGCGCGAAGATCGCCGCTGCGCAGAGCAGCAGCATGAGGTCGTTAATATACATCCACAGCTCATAGCCGAGGCCGCGTAGTATAGCGCCTCCGCCCATACGATGCAGCGGCACATCTAGCTCCAGCGGATGACCGGCCCGCAGCACCGTGTAGCGCACAACCCCACCATCTTCCCAGCCGGGCGGTGGCAAGGCCATAGGAATATGGATGGCGTCCAGCGCAGCGCGCATCCCCGCGAACTGCTCCAACAGGTCGCCAGGGCGCAGCGACGTAGGCCAGCCGCCGATGCAAGCCTGGACCACCGGGGCTTCGTAATTCGTCATGTCGACCAGGCAGCCGTCGTTGGGTATCACGAGCTGCGCCGCCGCCCCCGCCAGCGACCACGCGAAAAAGATCAGGACGACGCACAGCGCCAGCCAGCTGCCATGGCCGAAGCGGCGCTGGTTGTCCATCGTCAGTCGTCCGCTGTGCGTTGTCACGTTGTCACCTTGTCGGAAGGCTCCCGCAGCCACAACTCAACAAACTCCGGTTGCATAGTCTCGCCCACCACACGTAGCATTTCAGCCGTGAGTCGCTCCAGGTCGGTCTCATCACGCGCAGTCGCGCCGAAGGCGGCCAGTACCTTGGCGGCGTCGTACTTGCGGCGGTAGAAGCGCTTGTCGATCAGGTTCTGAATACGTCGCCGCAACGGGTTGAACAGCGCCGCGATCGCCAGCGTCGAGGCCACAATCGCCAACTCTGAGCCACCGACCAGCGGCGCGACCAGCGTGCGACTGAGAAGGATGCAGCCGACGTAGACCAGGCCGAGCGTGAGCGTCAGCGCGCCGTAGACCAGCGTGCGCCGAATGATCACGTCGATGTCCCACAGGCGGTAGCGCAGGATGGCGATGCCGGCTGCCACGGCGACGAACACAGCTGCGAGCGCCTGAACCACGAAGAGCATATTGACGATCGGCGATGGCTTCCCCGTTGGCGTGACGGAGTAGCTGATCATTCCGAACGAGACGCCATAGATCGCGAGCGCATACGCGAGCAATTTGATCTGCTGCCGCTCGACGCCATTGGCCCGCCGGAACCGCACAATCAGTGACAAAGCTGCGCCGAGGACACCGAGCAACTGCATGTACGCACCGAGATCGGCGCTGAACTGCAAGAATGGGGCAGCGCTTGAAAGACCTAAGGGATTCGTGATTGTGACGCTCGGGTCGAGCGGACCAGGCATGAACGCAAGCGCGCCGAAATTCATGAGACCCCCAAAAATGATCAACCACCCCACGATCCACCAGCGCCGCGACGGTGGGCGCCCGGTCGGAAAGAACAAGATCAGCAACACGCTGAGAAGCGCGTCGATGGAATACGGCCGCACGTTCACCCACAGCATCAGCTCCCCCGCAGGCAAGGCGCCCGGCCGCACAAACAGGGCATAGCGCCAGTAGCCTTCGGCAAACTGACCGAACACACCGACGAGCCCATTGGACAGAAGCAGCCAGCCGATCGGGTTGCGCGGGTGACGCGCGGCGATCAGCGCGCCAATGGTTGGGAAGGCGAAGTTCGAAGGGAGGTAGAGCCAGGCACGACTGAAGAACGGAAGTGGGTCATGGAAGTCGGGAGCATATGACCGCGCCAGGAACGCAAGAACGATAGCGACCGTGTGCAGCAAGAGGTAGATCGCCCAGAGCGCCCAGGCAAGCCGGGTAGTGGCTCGGGGTTGCACTGTACTCGTAGCCGTTTGCCTGGGCATCGTTTCACCTCTCACATCTCACTGCAACGATATCGTACCGTTAGGCCGCCCGCCCGCCGATCCGCTCGCTCAGGTACCCGAGCACAACGCCATAAATTATGTGTGCCACCGCGAAGTGCAGCGTCGGGATCTCCGCCAGCGGCGAGCCGGCGGCCGGCAGCACCACCGCCTTGGCGACGAGCAGCAGCGCCAGGCCATAGATCGCGCCAACGAGCCACGCCGGCACGCTCAGTCGCAAAGTGCGCCGCAGAGTCCACCAGATCATGCCGAACAGAATACCATAGACCGACGCGACTGCCAGGTGCGTTAGCGCGCCGGTCAGGGCAATGCCGCGCTCGCTTGGGTCGAACATGCCCAGCACCGCACCCAGTCCCGCTCCCGTCATCAGGCCCCAGGCCACCAGGTAGACCGCCATCGCCACGCCGGCCGCCACACCGCCGAACAGCCCGTCCAACGCCACGTCGGATATCTTCCGCTCGCTATGGGATAGCCGCTTGGTCTCGATCATCGCCGTCTCGCTTTCTATGCAGGTCGCAGGCCATTGTGGGCTGCGTCAATATTCATAGCCCCATGATAGCAGGCGAGCGTCCGGCGATCGTTACGAAATTGCCGAGCGCACGAAACGTGAAGTGCGACAGTGCATATGCTTTAAACGCCTTTGACACCTATCGGTATCGGATATAGAATTAATTGGCCCATCCGATATAGAACCTAAGATGATGGCGATGATCGAACCAAGGCTCCTCAATCGTCTAGAACAGAAGAAACAGCTCCTGGACGCATTACGTCCGCTGCCTGCTGGCGCCGTTCGCCGCCTAAGGGAGCAGCTTTTGGTCGAGTGGACGTACCATTCCAACGCCATCGAGGGTAACACGCTGACGCTGCGTGAGACCCAGTTCATCCTCGAAACCGGATTGACCATCGGCGGTAAGAGCCTGCGCGAGCACTTCGAGGTCGTCAATCACAAGGAGGCAATCGAGTACGTAGAGGCGCTGGCGATCAGCAGCGAGCCGATCACACCGTTTCACGTCCGCCAAGTCCATCGGATCGTGCTCACTCGCATCGACGACGAGAACGCCGGCCAATACCGGACTGTCCAGGCGCGGATCGCCGGCTCCGATCATCAGACGCCGGAGTCCTGGGAGGTGCCGCACGCGATGGACGAGTGGGGCGCATGGCTCCAGACATCCGCCCAGCGTCTTCACGCGATCGAGCGCGCCGCGCTGGCGCATCACCGCCTTGCGGCGATCCCCCCGTTCATCGACGGCAACGGCCGCACCGCCCGGCTGATTATGAACCTCCTGCTGCTGCGCGACGGTTACCCGCCAACGGTCATCCTGCGCGAGAACCGCCGCCAGTACTACAGTGTACTGGCTCAAGCCGATCGCGGGCGCCAGGCGGCCCTCATCAACTTCGTCGCGCGGGCTGTAGAGCGCAGCCTCAATCTCTACCTGGATGCTGCAATACCCCGCGATGCCCCGCCCACCGCGGAGGATACGTGGATACCCTTGCGCGAGGCGGCCCAAGGCACGCCCTACAGCCAGGAATATCTGAGCCTGCTAGCCCGCACCGGCCGCCTGGAGGCGATCAAGCGCGGACGAGTCTGGTATACCACGCGCGGGGCGCTGGATGCCTATCGCCAGTCCCTGCGTGACGCGTGAAACATGATGCGTGAGTTCACGTTTCACGTTTCCCCTCCCCTGCTGGCTTATGTAGATTAGGGAGATAATTGGGTAGCCCACGAAGGTGGGCTTGGTTGCCGTAGCCGGCGGCACCCAGAGGGTACCCGGCCGCCCGGCGGGCCCGCCAGCGAGCTAAAGCTCTTGGCTACAGCTACGAAGGCCGCGGAGGCGGCCTATACTCGATTCATTCTTTAATGCTCATCAGCCATAGCCCCGCGAACTCAGGTTGCATCGTCTCGTCCACAACCCGCAGCATCTGGGCGGTCAGGTGCTCCAGATCGGTCTCGTCGCGCGCGGTCGCGCCGAAGGCCGCTAACACTTTCGCGGCGTCGTACTTGCGGCGGTAGAAGCGCTTGTCGATCGTGCTCTGGATGCGACGACGCAGTGGGGTGAACAGCGCCGCGATCGCCAGCGTCGAGGCCACGATCGCCAGCTCCGAACCGCCGGTGAGTGGCACAACTAACGCCTGAAGCAGCACAATGCAGCCGAGGTACACCAGACCAAGCGTGAGCGTCAATGCCGAGTAGATCAGCGTGCGGCGGATGATGATCTCGATGTCGAACAGCCGGTAGCGCGTGATCGCGATCCCCAGGCAGAGCGGAAATGCCAGGGTCGGCACCACCTGAATCGGCAGCCCAAGCCACCATGGCAGCCGATCGAGTGCCGTCTCCAAACCGGGGAATATAAACCCAAGCACAAATTGCACCGGCTGGAACGCCAGCCCGACCGCCAGGCCAAATGCCAGCCAGGCAGTCTGCGCGCGCACCACCGGGTCGCGCACCCGCAGGAAGGTATGCGCTGTGACGCCAACGGTCGCGGCGACCACGCAGAGCGCGCCCAGGCCAAGCGCAACTAGATAGAAGATGATATTCGTGGTGATGAACGAGACCGCAATCGCGGCGAGCGGCAGCCCATAGATCAGCACCAAGGTCAGGCGCGGCCGGCGCGCGAGCGGCCAGACACGGCGCGGGAAGCTCAGCACCAACAATAGTATGGTGGGTGCAAATAGCCAGGCCCAGCTCAGATTGAGGAACAATATTAGAAACCACACGGGTGCGGGCGCAAAACTGCCGCCTACGCTATTGCTGGGCGCGGTCAGTACCACTGCTGCGTTCAGCCCACCAATGGCGAGCAAGAGGAGTTGGGCGGCGCGGGCGCGGGGCCGCAGCGCGAAGATTACGATTGTGCCAATCAAGGCAAATGTATTCCAATAGGGCGCCTGCCGCGCCAGGTTATACCCAAAGCCCCGCAGCATGCCATCCCAGCCCATTCGGTGTAGTGGCACGTCCAGATTCAGCATGGCATCGCCGCGTTTGATGGTGTAGCGTGCTATGCCGCCGTCCATCCATCCTGGCGGCGCCTGCGGCTGCTGTACACTCACATTTGCATCCCACAGCCCAAGGCCGTCGATCGCGATGAGTTCGTCGCCGGGGCGCAGGAGCGTCGGCCAGCCGCCTACACACGGGCCGAACACCGCATTCTGGTCGACGTCGAGCAGGCAGCCATCGCCCACCTGCGCCATGGCCGCGACGGTCGCGGCGACCGAGACGACCGCTATCGCTAACACGAAGCCCAGCGCCAGCCAGCTCCCGCGGTCGAAACGGCGCGTGTCGCCAGTAGCCCGTTGTTGGTTGTCGATTGTCACCCTATCACCTTGTCATCTTGTCATCTTGTCAACCGCAGGCTCGCGCAGCCACAATCCCACGAACTCCGGCTGCACGGTCTCGTCGACCACGCGCAGCATTTCAGCTGTCAATCGTTCCAGGTCGGTCTCGTCGCGCGCAGTCGTGCCAAAGGCCGCCAACACTTTCGCTGCGTCGTACTTGCGGCGATAGAAGCGCTTGTCGATCAGGTTTTGAATACGGCGCCGCAAGGGGTTGAACAGCGCCGCAATCGCCAGTGTCGAGGCCATAATCGCCACTTCCGAGCCACCGACCAGCGGCGCGATGAGTGCCCGGCTCAGCACGATGCAGCCAAGGTACACCAGGCCGAGTGTGAGCGTGAGAATCGAGTAGACCAGTGTGCGGCGAATAATAATCTCGATATCGAACAGTCGATAGCGCGTGATCGCGATGCCCAGGCAGATCGGCAGGCAGAGCGCCAGCCCCTGCCAGAGCCACTCAGACCCTGTGTCATTCAGAATCTGGAGGTAGAGGGTGACTTGAATGATAATCGCACCGAGAAACGGAGCGCATAGGCCAAGGGTCAGCCAGCCGACCTGTGCGCGCGCCACCGGATCGCGCAGCGTGCGGAGGTTGTGGATGGTCGTCGCGATCAGGGCCACGACGATCGTCGCCATTGTGAGAAACAGGGTTGCCAGGAAGATAGTATCATCCGCGAGGATCAGCCCGAGCGCAAGACCAGCAACAGGCAGGCCATACAGCAGCGCGAGCGTAAGGCGTGGCCGGCGCATCAGCGGCCATTTACGCACGGGGAAGGCCAGCACGAAATGCGTAGCCATGGTGAACATCAGCGGCCAGAGCGATTCCGCGGCAAAGTGGTACCAGAACAGCGGCGCCGTATAGAAGGCGAGGGCCACGTTATTATCGGCCCCGAGGATGGCGTCATAGGTCGCCCAGTAGACGACGATCAGCAGCAGCAGCCGGGCCGCCGTCTCGCGCGGGCGGATCACAAAGACCGCAAAGCCGATCATATACCACAGGATGGTCTTAACAAATTGCCATGGTGATCCGTCCGTGCCGCCCCAGATGTAGCTAAGCAGCGCCGTGGACGGGCGCGTTACCAGCGGCACCTCTAGATCGATCGCGGCGCCGTCGCGCTGTATCGTATAGTGCGCTGTGCCGCCCACGCGCCAGCCGGGCGGCGGTGGCACCCGCTGAAGCTGTGGCACCGGCGCGCCGTCAATCGCCAAGAACACATCCCCTGGGCGCAGCGGCGACGGCGCACCGCTCTGGTTATGAACGGCCACAATCGAGGTGCTGAGACCACTGCTATAGAGCCAACCATCGGTCGGCTGTTGGAACGCCAGCAGCACATATACCGCGCAGGCAACGATATAGCCCAGCGCGCCGGCAAGCACCAGCCAGATCGCACGGTCGAATCGGCGCGTGTTGCTGTGGCGAGGCTCATTCGGTTCAACGATGGTTGGTTGCACGTTCATCGATTCATTCGCTACATTGACGATAACCCAGCCTCACGCCCGTTCCACAAACATCGGTAGGCCGCCGCGTGGCCGTAGCGTCGTCAGCGCCTCCGGCTCGACGGCCTGGCCTGGGACGTGGCGTAGACGATAGCGCTGTGCCGCTGTGGCGAGGATCAGTTGCGCCTCCATCAGCGCGAAGCCTTTGCCGATGCACTGGCGCGGCCCGCCGCCGAACGGAAAGTAGGCGTAGTGCGTCCGGCCGGCCGACCGCTCCGGCGTGAAGCGCTCGGGGTCGAAGGCTTCGGGTTCATCCCAATATGCCGGGTGGTGGTGAATCACATACGGGCTGACCAGCACAATCGCGCCGGCCGGAATATGGTAGCCACAGACCTCATCGTCCGCCACGGCCTCACGGTTGGTGATCCAGGCCGGTGGGTAGAGTCGCATGGTCTCCTCGATCACCATGCGCGTGTACGGAAGGTTCGACAGATCGGCGACGGTTGGGGCCCGCCCGCCGAGGACTGCGGCTAACTCTGCCCGCAATCTCTCCGCCGCCGCGGAGTGCGCCGCCAGCAGATGCCAGGCCCATGTCAGCGTCACAGCGGTGGTCTCGTGGCCGGCGATGAACAACGTGATTATCTCGTCGCGCAGTTGCTTGTCGCTCATCCCCTCGCCGGTCTCCTCGTCGCGCACGCTCATCAGCAGGCCGAGCAGATCGTCGCCGGCGGTCTCGCCGCGGCGACGCGCCTCGATGATGCCGTACACCGTCCGGTCCAGCGCGCCTTGGGCGGCGCGGCGGCGCAGGTTGCGCGGCGTCGGCACGCTAGGTGGCGGGTAGAATGGCACCTTGAAGCGGTAGCCGATATCCTCCACCAATGTTGTCACCGCCCGGCCCACCGCGCCGCCCTCGTCGCCAACATGGGTGCTGAACAACGCGTGCGACACGATATCCAGCGTCAGACGCGACATCTCCCGCAACATGTCGATCGGTCGGCCCGCCGCGGCCGGATTGTCCCAACGCAGCAGCAGCCCGCCGGTTGCCTCGACGATCATCTCGCCGAACACGGCGACGTGGCGGTGGTTGAACGTCGGCTGCATCAAGCGGCGCTGGCGCAGCCAGAACTCGCCCTCGCTCAGAAACAGGCCATTGCCCGCCAACGGTCGCAGCACGCCCAGCGTCAGCGCGCCCTTGCCGTAGTTACGGTTGTTTTCCTGCAAGATCCGTGCGATGCCGTCGGGATGATTGACCTGATACCATGTCATATGCGCCATCCGGTATTGCGCGACGTCGCCATACTCGCGGGCCACGTGTGTCATGAAGCCAAGGTTATCGCTTAAGAAGTCGCGCATGCTCCCGAATGGCCAGCGGCCGCGCGGGCCTGGAGGTATGTTGTGGCCTGAGAAGGCAGTTTTCACAAGTGTATTGGTTGGCGTGGTCATAGCCGCACTCCTTTCTTCCGGTTGCGGCTCGATTCTACTCCGCAACCGTCTGGAAATCGTTACGAAAGTCATGCAGTCAGCGTGCCAACCATGCCTATGACGGTCATCACGATGACATCGCCATAGGCCGCCCGGTGCAGTTGTCCGCGCCAGCGGAAGTTCGGCACCGTTTGTTGCGCGGCAGCGTGTGTCGCAACATTGCTTTCCATATCACTCTCCGCGGCTAGAAGTTGGCTGCCGTTTCAGCCACAGCCCTACGAACTCTGGCTGGACCATCTCGTCCACTACCCGAAGCATTTCACCAGTCAACCGCTCCAAATCGGTCTCATCGCGTATGGCGCGCCGAAGGCCGCCAGCACCTTGGCGGCGTCGTACTTGTGCCGGTAGAAGCGCTTATCGATGATCGTCTGAATCCGCCCGCGCGCGGGGATGAACAGCGCGGCAATCGCCAGCGTCGAGGCGACGATCGCCACATCCGAGCCGCCCGTGAGCGGCGCGACCAGCGCGCAGCTGATGAAAATGCAGCCGACGTACATCAGCGCAAGTGTTGTTGTCAGCGCGCCGTAAACTAGCGTGCGGTTGATAATGATGTTGGTGTCCCAGTGGCAGTAGCGCAAGATAGCGATGCGGATCGATAGTAGGATTAGCGTTATGAAGCTGTAGAGCAGAATATCGAGCACAAAGAAGCTTAACGTGCCTGGCACGCCGAGTGCAGGGAAAAAACCAAAGATACTGCTGCCCATCGGGCAATACCCAATACGCATCACGCATTACTCCCGAAACATCCCCAACACCCAGCGCGCCGGCGCGCCCAGCGTATATAGCATCGAGCGCATGGCGGCGTTGTGCCAGATGTTTTTCGCCTGCGACCACTGCAGCTTCGGGTCGACGCACGTCTTGCTGAAGCCAACCCCTTGCTCGCACTCGAAGCGCGCCGCCAGCGATGTGAGCACGTGCGTCCAGATCTGCTCCTGCGCGCGCGAGCCGCCAAGCTTGAAGCCCAGCTCATAGATCGGGTCGTTCGCGCGGGCCATGCTCTGCACCTGCGCCACAACCACTCCTTCGTCCTCTTCATTCTGGAAGGCGCTGAAGGTGACCCAGCCAGATTCGGGGTGGCCCTGCGGGGTCATCAAGGTGAACGACTCCTCGTCGGCGTAGAGCACCATCACGCCGGTGCCGACCGAAAGTCCTTGCAGCGAGGCGTTGATCAGCACCACCTCGCCCGGCGCGACGCCGGCCACCGAAGGATAGAAGCGGTTCTGCGGCGGCTGGAACTCAGGAAAGCGCTCCTTCCAGACGCGAATGACCTCGGTGGGCGTCAGATCCTCGCCGCGCAGGCGCACCTGGTAGGTCTTCTGCCAGAGCGCGCCAAACCCTTGCAGCGGCCCGACCACCCGCCGCCCATCCACGTTGATATTGACCGCGCCGGCCGGTACCTCGGACACCTTCAGCGTCTCGACATGGCCGGCCCAGTTGGCGGCGTCGCGCGATTGTCCACTGGTCGGCTCGGAAGATGTGTTGGTCATGGTTCGCTCCAGTCAGTTATCAGTTATCCGTTGTCCGTTGTCCGTTGTCCGTTGTCCGTTATAGCCACGGGCAACGGACTACCGACCACAGAATCACATCAGTTGTCAGTTGTCAGTCGTCAGTCGTCAGTCGTTCGTTATCGGCCTTCTTTTGTTCTTTGCTCTTTGTCTTTGTTCTCTGATGCCGCCTTCGCCGCAGCCAGCGCCTCGGCTTCGCTGCCATACAAACCGATCGCCTCGTTTAGGCGCGTCAGCTCAAAGATGTGCCGGTAGTGCTCGCTCAGACCAAAGACCATGAGCTTCTGTCCCTGCCGATTCGCGCGGATCAGCGTGGTGACCAGCAGGCCAATGCCGCTACTGTTCATATAATCCATCCCGCCGAAGTTCAGCAGCACCGCGCGCACACCGTTCGCGCTAGCCTGACCGTAAGCTTCGTTCAACACCTGCTCGGCGAACGCGGTGACCTCGCCCGTGATGTCGATGATGCTGGCCGCGCCGCCGGCCTTTCGCACGGTCATCTTGACGTTTGCCTGGGGCATAGTAATGTCTCCTTCATATCAGATTCGGAGGTCGCGAGCTCCGTTGCACATTGGAAGGTTCAAATGTTCCAACGTTCTAACGTTCTGATGTAACGCCGGCCAGGGCGCTCTCCTCGTTCGGGAACATCGTCATAAAGTCCGACAGGCGCGTGATCTGAAAGATCTCGACGTAGTGCTCGCTCAGGCCGTAGACCACCAGCCGCCGCTGCGACGCGCGCGCCTTCGCCAGCAAGCCGACGATGAGCGCGATGCCAGTGCTATTGATATAGTCGACGGCGGCGAAATTGAGCAACACGACCTGGGGGTTCTCGCGCTCGGCTTCGGCATAGGCTGCATTCAGCGCGTCGGCTGCGAAGGCATTAATCTCGCCATGCAGGTCGATCACCGCGCTGCTGTGCTGATAACGGACGCGCGCCTCAAGCGCTCTGGCTGGCATGTCTCACTCCTTCATATTGAACAAAGAATAAGAATCAGGTTAGCTTGTCTCTGCTCTTTGTTCTTTGTTCTCTAGATGCATAATCAGCTCGATCCGGTGATGCCGCTCGTCGCTGCTGACACGCATGTCGTCCACCATGCTCTTGATCAGGAACAGCCCCCATCCGCGCGCCGACTGCTCGCCCTCCAGCTTGGCGTACAGATCTGGCGTTTCGGTCTCGCCAATCGGCGTTGCACCACCCTGGTCGACGATCTCGACAACCAGGTCGTTCGCCGAAGCGCGCACCCGAATCTCGACCGGCAGTTCGGGACGGCTGTCGTTGCCATGCTCGATCGCGTTCATCGTCGCCTCGGCCACCGCGGTCTTGAGCCGTTCAAGCCGACGTGATGAGATCTCCAGCCCGCCGGCAGCCTCGCCGACACGCTCCATTGCCAGGCGCTCATTGCCCGGCTCACTCGGCAGCGTCCATTCGGCCAGCGTGCGCCACTCATTCTCGTCGCTCCGCGACTCCCCCTCTCCCCGCATGGGAGAGGGGGCTGGGGCGTGAGGGCTTTCCCGCTCCAGCAGCACCAGAGTGATATCATCCTCCTGCTCCCAGCCCTCGCCGGTGAAGCTGGCCAGTTCGCCCAGCAGAACATTGACGAGCGCCTCGCCACCTCGCGGGCCATGCGCCAGCAGCCGCTGGAGCCGACCGAAGCTAAACATATCCCGAGCGGCGTTATGCGCCTCCACCAGGCCGTCGCTGTAGAACAGCAGGCCCTCGCCGGGCGCGACGGTCAGTTCCTTTTCTTCATAGATCATCCCCGGCATCAGGCCAAGCGGCATCCCACGCGCGCGCAGCTCTTCCGCGCCGCCGTCGTGGTGGCGGTAGGGCAGATCGTGGCCCGCGTTGGCGAAGTGCAGCCGGCCGCTCTTCGGGTCGAGGATGGCGTATAGGCAGGTCACGAACATATTCGGCGGAATCTCGTCGACCAACACATCGTTGACGCGCCCAAGCACCGCGCCGGGCGACTCGAGCCGGCCGGCGGCGGCGCGCAGCACGCTTCGAGTGGTCGCCATCACCAGCGCGGCCGGCACGCCCTTGTCGGTCACGTCGCCAATCACCAAGCCCAGCCGCCCATCCTGCAGATCGATGAAGTCGTAGAAGTCGCCGCCGACCTCGCGCGCAGGCTGGTAGTAGCGGTCGATCCGCCAGCCGGCCAGGTTGGGAATCGCGTGCGGCAGTAGTGTCTGCTGCACCAAGTGGGCAACCCGCAGCTCCTGGGCGATTCGCTCGCGCTGGAGCGCTTCGATCTGTTGCTGGCGCACCAGCTGAGCGACCCGCACGGCCGGCGCGGCCTGAACCGCCAGGTTGCTCAGCAACCCGCGGTCGTCCGACGAGTACTCTTGCTGGCTCAACCGCGGCCCCAGGCTGATCACGCCGGTCAGCTCGCCACGGCTGACCAGCGGCACCACCACCTTGACGCCGGCCGCGCGCATGGCCTCTAGTGCCGGGGACTCAAGCCGCAGCCGCTCCAGCTCCACCGCACCGGGCACACTCAGGAAATAGGCGACGAGCGGGTCGTTCGGCGCAATCGCGATTCCTGGGCTCGGCATGGCGGGCATCCGCTCGGCGATTGGCTGCGGCTCGGCTACTGTATCTGAGGGCCGGCCGCGCCTGAAGAACTGTAGAAATGTCGTCATCACCAACTCCCGTTTGCTGCTTCAATCAGAGTGTAGCATCGGATCGTCCGGAAAACGTTACGAAAAGCGTTACGGACGATCGAATAGGTGAAGCCGGTTTTGAGAAAGTATCAGAAGGTATCGACACCCTGCATTATACGCCCGAAGTATAAGGTTGGTATGCCGAAGGATTTGCAGCACTCCGCCCTGATAGAACAACTGGGACAGCGCCCGCAGCGAGAAGCCGATACTTCGACACTCCGAAGCTCATGCATTACACATGGGCTTCAGCACGGGCTCCAGCCGTCGCCGGGCACCGACGAGCGGCATATCATTCACGAGTGCGCCGTAGGTTGGCGTTGTGCCAGGGCACGTTCGGCATCAGCACGTCCCATCTCGAATAGCTTCTGGTGATTGGCATCCTCGTAGTCGATAATCCACTCGAGCGGCATCAAACTTTCCGGCGCGATCACCGTCGGCGGCGCGATCGGGCGCGGCACCGGGCCGCTGAAGCGCAGCCCTTCTTCGCCAAGCATCTGCGCGGCGCGATCGAGCTTGGCGGCGGCCTCGGCCAGCTGGTTGCGGTGCTCGAGCGCCTCGAATGCGACGCGGTACGAGGCCAGCAGCGCCCAGTCGAGCGTGAGCGATAGCGCCTGGACGAGGTCTTTGGGCATCTGGCAGGTCTGCAGGCGCATGGTGTCGGGGTTGGCATTCCAAGGCGTCATCATCACAACTAGGATGTCGACATCATCATCGCCGGCAAGGTCGATCACCGGCTCCAGCGGCGTATTCGCCAGCACCGCCCCATCCCAATACTTTTCCTCGCCGATCGCGGTCCAGGGATAGACGATCGGAATGCTCGACGAGGCCATCAGGTGGTCGAGCACGATCGTGTCGGCTGGGCGGCCATCCAGCGCGCGGTTGCAGAACACACGCAGCGCGCCGCTCTGCAGCTCGGTGGCGGCCAGCAGCAGCGCGGGCGCATCGGGCCCATTGATTCGATCGAAGTTCATCCACTGGCTCAGGGTATGTCGCCATGGTGTGGTATCGAGTAGGCTGCGGAATGGCGTGGCGTGAAACAGCGTCGAAAGGCGGCTGAAAAAACCTTGCGCGCTCATCTCACGCTCTTCGTCTGGTAATGTCGCGTGCGCGCCGCCATGCGCATCGGAGGTGAGCACGCTACGCATCAAAAAACGCATCAGCGGCCGTGTCACCGCCGGCAAATCGCTCGACAGGCGATGAACCTCCTCGGTGTGCATCGCCAGCCAGCGCCGCTTGAGCTCGGCGATCGTCAGGCCGGATGCCAGCGCCGCCGCGTTGATAGCGCCAATCGAGGTGCCAGCAATAATGTCGGGACCCTGGCCATCTTGCATCCAGCCATGCGCGACCAACGCCTCCAGCACGCCGATATGGTATGCGCCGCGGCCACCGCCGCCGGAGAGAACCAAGGCCTTCTTCGGTTCTGCCATTGCATGCCTCCTCAAAAATTGCAAATTGTATATTGTATATTGAACAACGTTATCTCGATATACAATCTACAATTTGCAATTTGCAATTTACAATATCTTACGGCTGCGAGAAGTTATCGAGCAGCAGGGCGTTCGGCCCATCGCTCGTAGCGGGAGTTCCGCCGGTAAATGGTAATCGCTCGCTCGTGCGCAGATCGTACAACCCAAGTATGACTTGATATGTCCCGGCGGGCAGCGAATCGGGCAGCGGCAACGGCAGCGGCACGGCGATCTGCTGGCCTGGCTCCCAGGCGCTCGTGGGCGTGCCGCTACCTCCGCCAGGCGCTACGTCGATCCGCGCGACCATCCGACCGGCGCTGTCGATCACATGGACGAAGACATTGTAGTCGGTCGCCAGCCGGCCGCGCACATCCCACGAGGGTGTAATCGTCAAGCGGCCCGGCTCGCGCTTCAAGGTCACGCCGCGCAGCGCCAGGGCAGCCTCTCCTGAGCTTGTCGAAGGGTCGCCAAAGTGCGCGCCGATCGGCCGCTCGAATGGCTTGGGCAGTTGGTAGATCTCGGCGTAGTCGATGCCATGGATCGTGATTCGATGCAGCGGTACAGTCTGCCGAATCGCCGTGTAGAGCTCGGGGGTGGCGCCGCGCTGGATCGACTCGAGGTAGACCACCGCATAATTAACCGGCGAATTGCCTGCGTCAATCACATCCTTCACCAGCACAGGCACAAACGGCTTGAGCGTGCGGGGCAAGGCCGAAATGACCGGCCCGTTTTTGATATCGGGCCGCCTGCTCAGATACGCGCCGACTTGGTCCATCCCTTCGCCCCAACCGATCAGCAGCGCCCGCTGCGCCGCCGCGCCGCCGCCCAGCAGCGGGTTGTAGTAGCTCAGATAATATGGATGGTAATATGCCAGCGTGGCGAGCTGAAAAGCGAGCACACCGGCCAGCACCAGGCCCCGCACGGCGGCCCAGATACCTCGTGTGAGCCTCGGCCAGCGCTCGCACAGCCACGCTCCGCCATCCCAGAGCCAGAACCGCCACCCGGCAGCCGACAGCACCAACAGTGCCGGCCAGGTCGGCAGGGTGTAGCGGTCGAACTTCTTCAGCCCCAGGGTCATCACCAGGGTCCACAGCGCCGCGAACGCCGCCAGGGCAAGTAGCGCGCGCTGTTCTTCCGACCACCGACCACCGACCACCGAGGACCAGCTGGTGATCCAGGCCGTTACTCGTCGGTCGCCCGTCGCCTGCCCTGAGTGGCGGGTCGGTCGTCCGTCGTCAGCCGTTCGTGGCCACAACGCCAGCGGCGCGCCCAGCAGGCCAAACAGCGTCACCGGCGTCATACGAAAGAGATCGGCGACGATATAGAACAGCGGGCCGGGGTCGCCGACCGCGCGGCCGAGAAAGAACTGCCCATCGCCATTCGGCCGGCCGCCATTCTGCACAATCAGACCGAAGAACGCCCGCAGGGCATGCCGCGGGTCGACCCACATCGCGGGCCAGAGCAGCGTGAATGTCAACGCCGCCACGCCCAGCCAAAGCAGGTAGCGTAGCATTACGGATTGTAGGCCTGCCCTGCCCTTCGACACACTCAGGAACCGCGCAGTCGAAGAATTGTAAATCCCAGATTTTGGGCCTCGCCAATCTGCAATCTGCAATCTGCAATCTGCAATCAGGAGCAGGCCAACGATCGGCAGCAAAATCAGCGCCGGCCCTTTCGTCAGCAGCGCCAGGCCGGTGCAGAAACCCGCCGCTACGATCCAGCGCCACGGCTGCTCAGCGCGGCAGCTTATCAATATGCACAAGATACTGAAGGTCGCAAATGTGGTCAGCAGCGCGTCGAGATGCAGCAGGCGCGAGTGGGCGATCAGATAGGGCGAGGTGGCCCATAGCAGCGCGGCGAGCAGCGCGACGGCCGGCCGAACAAGGCGGCGGAGCAGCAGATACTCCACCGGGACCGAAAGCACTTCCAGCGTCGCCAGCGGCATCCGCAGCCAGCGAATATACTCAATCTGCGAGGTGACGCGCGCCCAGTCGTGGGCCACGGCAAACTGCTCGAGCCGCAGACCTAGGCCAGCAAGCCAGCAGAGCGTGATACCAGGATGCCCAACCAATACCGTCGCGCTCCACCGCTGGTTCGCAACCGCATCGCTGAAGCGCTCGACACGCGTGATCCAATTGTACACCTCGTCGGTGGTGATAAAGTCCGCCAGGCCGATCATGCGCGGCAGCAGCGCCACGCCGCCCAACAATACGGCGATCAATGCCGTCGGCCAGGCGGCCGGCGCAAGGGCGATCCGCAGCAGCTGTGTAAGCTTCTGGCCCGGTTCCATGGTGGCCGTTTTTTGCGCGCCAAGCTTGCTTGCCAAACGAAAGCCTCACTGTTAGATATGTACTTCAACTATTCGATTGTAGCACAAGATATTGTGCTCACAGTTTTCTGCCATAGGCACGGTTCGTAAGGAGTTGTCAGTTGTCGGTTGTCGGTTGTCAATACTGACGACTGACAACCGACAACTGACAACTGACAACCAAACTGTAGAGCTAAAAGGCAGCACGCCGAACCTTAGCAGTCAAGGCCCCTTTACCCGATGACCGCAATCATCAAGATGCCGGCGAAAATCAGCAGCGCGCCGGAGAAACGCGCCAGTCCAAAGCCTTCGCCGAGCCAGCGCCAGCCGATCAGCGCGGCAAATACCACGCTGATCTCGCGAACCGCGCCCGCATAGGCGATATGCCCGGCACTATAGGCCAGCAGCACCAGCCAATAGGTGAGCACCAGCAATCCGCCGACCGCGATAATCCGCGGCCAGTTGGCGCGCCACTCGGCCATGATTATGTCTGTGCTATAGCGCCGCAGCACAATCGGCGTAATCAGCGCCGTTGCGCCGAGGAATTCGACAAGCGTATAAGAGATCGGCGAGGCAATCTGCACCGCCGCGCCGTCGAACACCGAGTAGATCGAGATGCACAGCGCTACGCTCAGCGCCGCGCCAATCGCGCCTGCGCTGAACGGCAGGCGGCGCCATGATCCGCGCCCGGCATCTGCCGGCGCAGAGCGCGCGAACAAGCCACCGACCAGCAATAGGCCAGATAGGAGCAGCACAAGGCCGAACAGCCCGCCCCACGCTGGGCGCTCACCCAAAAACAGTGCGGCCCATAGCAGCAGCAGCGCCGGCGCCGAGCCGCGCGATAGCGGGTAGACCAACGAAAAATCGCCGATGCTGTAGGCTCGCGTCAGCGCGACAAAGTAGGCCGCCTGCGCCAGCGCGCTGATCGCCAGATACGGCCAAACTGTGCGCGGCAGTGCTGGGCTAAACGCCAGCAGCGGCGCGAAAGCGAGCGAGCCGACGGCCCAAGCCCACCAGGTGAAGATATACTTTTCACGCGCGCGTTTGACCAGCAGATTCCAGCCGGCGTGCAGCACCCCGGCGATGACTAGAAGCAATAGCGCGCTGATTGGCACGGCAAACCTTTCTAGTATAGCTTGGCAGAAATCCTTTTCAGGTTTGTCGCCAGGATGCAGTTCACTGCCGACTGCCGACTATCAATTACAAGAGTTACGCGATCGCCCGCGACGCAGCTGGATTGTGCCTGCCCTTCGACAGGCTCAGGGGAGCCTCAGGATAGACGGCAGCATGGTACTTCCCGATTCATTATTTCGTTTTTGCGCTCTGCGAGCGCAAAAACGAAAAACAAAAAAGTAAAGTACCACTCTGCCGCCCGTCCTGAGCCTGACGAAGGGAAGGCTATGATGGCATCTGGGACGCCACCGCGTAAGTCCTGTCAATTAGAACTCAATCTGTAATCTGCAATCGCACTAGCGCTTCTCCACCAGCACGCCTTGCCTATAGGCATCCACCAGCTTCTGTAGATCTTCGAGCTGCCCGCGCAGCATCTGGCCCGTGTCGGTGTCGGCGATCAGCAGCCGCCGGGGAAACGCCTCGATTTGCTCGGTGTGTGGTGTGATATCGAACCCCTGCCGGATCATTTCGTCGGTGGACGTGAACGCTTCGTGCGCCGCCAGCACCAACTCGTGGGAGTTGCCGATCAACGTATAGCCCGCGATGCCGGTGACCGATTGATAGGCCTCGCTCATGCCGCCGTCGATCACGATCAGCTTGCCGTTTGCGAGCAGCGGTCGCTCACCTTTTTTCACCTTCACCGGCGTATGCCCGTTGATAATGTGCCCATACACCACATCGCCGCCAAACGCGGCTAACACCTTCCGGCAAAACGCCTCATTGTCGCGCAGGGCGTAGTACGGGCCATTGGGCTCGGCATGGGTGGCCGGGTCGGCGATCATATAGCGTTCAAATGTGGTCATGCGCAGCCGGCCATACAGTGGCGAATGCTGCCCGCACCACAGGTACCACATAGCGTCCTGGCCGGCCTGCCGGGCGCGCGGTTGGTGGCTGAAGAAGGCTTCGCGCGCCATATGCTCGTACCGCGACAGCAATGCCGGGCCGGCCAGCGCTTCGCCGCCAAGCGGAAACGTAATGAACTCGCCCTGCTCGTCGACCGGCAGGCAGCCGTGAAACTTGAGATTACCATCTTGCACCTGGAACATATTGCCGTAGCTATACAAGAAGCGAATATGTTCTTGCAGCCGCCCGCTGTGCTGAAACTGGTAGCGCAGATCGGCCACAACTGCCGCTTCCTCATCCGTCAGCGCGGCGCGGTCGGTCGGGTCGAGCGTCGGCCAGTTCGTGTCCAGCAGCGGATACGTCGCGCCATACAGCGTCGCCGTCCCCTCGGCCAAATCGATCGTATCGAGCACCAGCCGATCCTCCATGGCATATTCGGGGTGGCGCTCGATGATCTGGGCTTCAAGCTTAAACTGAATGATCGCGATCGCCTTATGCATGCGGGCGATCAGCTCAGGCGCGTAGTCCTCCACAATCTGCCCAGGCTTGAGCTGAAACTCTCGGCAGGGGTCATCGCGGTAGGTCGCGGCGGCAAAACGCGCCAGGCTGCGCAGATTGATGCTATAACCGTCAAGCAGCGTCTCAAGCGTGCCGTAGCGCAGCGCCATGCGAACGGCATTCGCGATCAGCGCATCGCAGCCGCTCGCCGCCGCCATCCACGAGATGTCGTGGTTACCCCACTGGATGGCGACATAATGGTAGGCCATCAAGCGCTCGACGACCTTCTCGGCCGCCGGGCCGCGGTCGTAGATATCGCCGAGGATGTAGAGCCGGTCGACGACCAAGCTCTGAATCAGGTATGCCAGCGTGATCAGCACATTTTCGCCCTCGCCCAGATCCACAATCGTGCGGACGATACTGCTGTAGTACTGTTCTTTCTGACTATTCTCAGCTTGACGTTCTGTCAGCAGCTCTTCCAGGATATAGGCTAGCTGCGGCGCGAGCCGCTTGCGAACTTTGCTGCGCGTGTACTTCTGCGAGGCCGTCTGCGCCACGCGCACCAGGCGGACGATCGTCTGCGCCATCCAGTCGTGCGGCTCGTCGATCGCCGCCAGCAGCTGGTGCAGCTTTTTCTCCGGGTAGTAGATCAGCATAGCCAGCTCGATCTGCTGCTGATGCGACAGCTCGCCGCCGAACGTCTGGCCGATTTTGCGGCGGATTGCGCCGGAGGCGTGCCGCAAAATATGGTCGAACTGCTCGTAAGCGCCGTGAATATCGGAAATATAATGATCGGTGCCTTTGGGTAGGGCAAGAATCGCGTGCAGATTGATCATCTCGATATGCGCGGCCATAATGGTCGGGTAGCGGCTGCTGAGCAGTTGGAGCAAGCGCAGCTCTTGGGCGCTATTCGTAACTGTTTCTGTCATCATTGCACTCTCCTGAATCCAATGCGGCGCCTGAAGCATCCATCTCGTCGAAGTGTATCGCATGATCGCTCACTCGTAAATGACACGGCTGACGCGCCGATCGCTTCAACCTCATTTATAGCCTGCCCTTCGGCACGCTCAGGATAGACGGCAGCATGGTACTTTCCCGTTATGCCGTTTTCGTTTTTGCGCTCTGCGAGCGCAAAAACGAAAAACGATTAGATAATAAAGTACCGCTCTGCCGAAGGCTATGAAGGGATTTTAAATACCAGCGCGTTAGTCTTGTAAATGATCGGCTTGCACGGTGTTGAGCAGCGCCCTGCAAAAATGTTCCCGTACAGATACGGTATACTATCACGAGCCAATCGGAAGACTTGCCTTTCCTGGTGTCTGAAAGCGCATAAAGAGGTAGCATCATGAGCAAGGTTCGCTGGGGTGTTCTGAGCACGGCCAATATCGGCCTGGAGAAAGTGCTGCCGGCAATGCAGCGCGGCGAGTACTGCGCGATCACCGCGATCGCGTCGCGCAGCCTGGAGAAGGCGCAAGCCGCCGCCGCACGGCTGGGTATTCCGAAGGCCTATGGCTCATACGAGGAACTGCTGGCCGACCCCGATGTCGACGCAATCTACAACCCGATGCCCAATCACCTACATGTTCCCTGGTCGATCAAGGCATTGCAGGCCGGCAAGCACGTGCTCTGCGAGAAGCCGATCGCTCTATCGGCGGCCGAGGCGCAAGAACTGGCCGACGCCGCGCGGCAGCACCCCAAGCTGAAGCTCATGGAGGCGTTTATGTACCGCCACCACCCACAGTGGCGGCGCGCCAAGCAGATCGTCGACGGCGGCGGCATCGGCGAGCTGCGCACGATCCAATCGTTCTTCTCGTACTATAACGACGACCCCGGCAATATCCGCAACCAGGCCGATATTGGCGGCGGCGGGCTGATGGATATTGGCTGCTACAACATCTCGCTGTCGCGGTTCATCTTTGGCGGCGAGCCGCGGCGGATCTGCGGCATCGTCGAGTTCGACCCGCAGCTCAACACCGATCGCCTGGCCTCGGGAATCCTGGATTTTGGCCGCGGCACCGCCACATTCACCTGCTCGACGCAGCTTACGCCGTACCAGCGCGTCAATATCTACGGCACGACTGGCCGAGTCGAGATCGAGATCCCATTCAACGCCCCGCCCGACCAGCCAACCAAAATGTGGCACCAACACGAGGGTACGATCGACGAAATCGTGTTCGATGTCTGCGACCAGTATACCCTTCAAGGCGATCTGCTCTCGCAGGCGATTCTCAACGACACCGCCGTGCCAACCCCGATCGAGGATGCGGTCGCCAATATGCGGGTGATCGATGCCGTCTTCCAGAGCGCAAAGAGTGCGGCGTGGGTCGATGCGGCACGCTAGCTAGTATCGAAGCAAGTCCCATTGTTCCTTCAGCTCGCTCGTGGTTTGGAACTGGAGGAACAATGGGAACAACCCATGCGCTTGCGTCTCCGCCACCGGCTGGAAGGAAGCACATTCACAGATCCGGAAAGCGCTTCTACCGCATCTGGATACTACAGCGCCGAGCAGCTTGATTGAAGCATTCGAATGTCCGACGCAAGGGCGATTCGCCCGAAATGCTAGCTCAATAATTATGGTCTTTGCTATAATATCGCCCTAATCCAGCCGGTCAGTCGCACATGCGTGTTAGACGCGCACGATGCAATCTCAATTGAGTGAGGCTCTGGAGGCCATACAGATGACCGGTAACCGAATCAAGCGCATTGAGAAACTATATGCTGTTTTGCAGGAACTCACTAATGATCAGCTGGACTTGATCGAGAGGGTAACCAATCAATTTACTCAGCCATATACTCTTATTGAGAGGCTGACATCTTCGAGTATTGTAAATAACTGTCTACTTTCTACGTTTGGAGACACCTTAAGAATACATCACTGTTTCTCAAAAGAACCTCTTTCTAAAGACCGTTTCGAATATGCTCTTGAGCGTTCATCCAATTTATGTGGCTTGGAAGCCGGACTTGCACCAAAAGGAAATCCTGGACATGATATCACAATTAATGGCATTCCTATATCTCTAAAGACTGAAGCTTCAGCCGGAATTAGAATGGATCGTGTACATATATCCAAATTCATGGAACTAGGTAAAGGCGAGTGGGATCTACCATTATTGCGAGAGAGATACTTCAATCATATGCGGTCATATGATCGCATATTTACACTCCGCTGCCTTTCCAAGAGAGTCGAGAGTTGGCACTATCAGCTTGTAGAAATCCCAAAAGCCCTTCTTTTAGAGGCCCAAAATGGATCACTACGCGTGGATACTAAAAGCCGACAAAACCCGCAACCAGGATACTGCGATGTGTTTGATCCAGATGGGAAGATAAAATTTCAGCTCTATTTTGATGCAGGTACAGAGAGGAAGCTACAAGTTAGAAACTTAGCCATAACATATTGCACCATTCACGCAACTTGGATCTTTTCAACCCAATCCCTGTTAGACAATCAGCCTCCGTTGGATGCCTGACAAGCGTTGCAGTGCCATTTCTGCATATTCAGGATTAAGCTCAATACCAACACATTGCCGATTGTGTTCAATGCAAACCTCGGCAACTGTGCCAGTACCCAAAAATGGATCGAGGATGACAGAATTGGGATGAGAACTTGCCTGTAGGCATAGATTTACTAGGTCGGGAGGGAACACTGCAAAATGTGCCCCCTGGAATCCTCGTGTATTAATAGGCCATACTGTTCTTCTATTTCGAGCTGCCGAACCATCTGTGGTCTTTTCCTTGATCGCCTCAAAATCATAATAATAGTCTTCTGACTTGCTAAAAAGAAATACATATTCATGAGCGCGAGTAGGTCTGTCTTTTACTGACTCAGGCTGGCAATTCGGCTTATACCAAATAATGTCAGAGCGCAGAAACCAACCATCGCTCTGCAAAGCGAATGCTAATCGCCACGGAATCCCTATGAGATCTTTCGGCTTCAAGCCTTCTGGCGTAGGTGGTCGATAAGACATAGCCCTGCCAGGATTCTTCTTGTCTGGTGCTCTCCATGTTCGATTACCACTCGTATAGGAGTCCCCGAGATTAAGCCAGAGCGTCCCATCATTCCTGAGCGTTCTACGAACCTCGCGGAAGATGGCGACAAGATCAGCGATATACTCATCGACCGAATCTTCCGCGCCAATTTGTCCGTCAATACCATAATCACGCAGACTCCAATACGGTGGGCTAGTGATACAGCTCTGGAAATAGTGATCGTCGAAATGCGCTAACGCTCGTCGAGAGTCCCCGATGATCAGACGCACCCCCTCGCCTGTGTACAAGGCTGACCCATTCAGGCGCTCCGCGATTAATTTCATAACCGTACACCTTCACCGCACAAATGTTCCGAACCTTGCTGAATTGGTATTGAGCAGATATTATAAGGCAATTTGGAAAACCAGCACTTACGCAGATCACGCCTTGGTGCTCAGGTTTTCTTGAGTGGTCGTCGCCTATCCTTCGTGGCTTTTTCAATCGACGCCGGAGGCTGTGAGCTCGTGCGCTCGACATCACTCCGAAGAGTAGAGAGTGAGCTTTGTATAGCAGCAATAGTAGCTTGCTGCTGGATAAGATTCTGAATGAGATGCCCGATCGCCATCTCCGAGGTTAAGCTTTCGCCAGACCAAAGTCGTAGTAGTTCATTTGGGGAGATGGTCGCCATAGCATCTTCTCATAGCTGTCAATGTGTCCAATTGGACACATTCTAGCATGGAGTTCGGGCTGTGTCAAGTCATTATGCAAGAGAGAACACAAAAGATGCGACGGTTCGGCGAAAAGCTTAGGACTTTAAGAAAGCGCCAAGGCATGACGCTGCAAGAGTTGTCCCACGCCCTCGGACATGCTGATCACACGTATCTGAGTAGAGTAGAAAATGGCAAAAAGACGCCATCGATTGAGCTAGTACTCATTATAGCACAAATGTTTGATGTAACTACTGACGAACTCTTAAAGGATAATCTAGAAGTAGAGTGAGTATGCCATATTGAGGCGCATTTGACATCACCTCAAAACTCAAAACTCTCAACTCCTACCTTCCCCAAGCAGCCACTCCAATGCCAACAGATAGCCGCGCCAGCCGAGCCCGGCGATCTGCCCGGTCACGACCGGCGCGACGACCGAGGTATGGCGAAAGGCCTCGCGCTTGTAGACATTCGAGAGATGCACCTCGACGATTGGGGCCGCCAGGCTCGCCAGCGCGTCGCGCAGCGACAGGCCGTAGTGTGTCAGCGCGCCTGGGTTGATGATGATCCCGTCGGCATCCCAGCCCTCCGCCTGGATGAAGTCGACCAGCGCACCCTCGTGGTTCGATTGAAATGCCAGCGCTGTGGCGCCCGCCGCCGTGGCCCGCTCGCGCACGGCGTCGTCGATCTGCGCCAGCGTGGTGTGCCCGTAGATCTCCGGCTCGCGCCGGCCAAGCATGTTCAGATTGGGGCCGTGGATGAGCAGAATCTTCATTGTGTCACGCCTACAGGCGAGTTAACGAATATCGCTGGCATGTAGATCGTCTCGAATGGCGCGTTCGGCACGCCGACGGTGTCGGTCAGCTGAGCGAACACGGTCGGCGAGAAGACCGATGTAGCGCGCACGGTAATTCGGTTGAGCGTCTTCGACGTCGCATCGGCCGGCACCTGTACCTGAACTTGCACCGGGAAGTTAACCCCCGGCGCCAGGCTGGTCGTTTGTATTGGAGTAATCGTAATTTGCCAGTTGAGATCCTGGCTCGCCGTGATATTGAAGCTATCCAGACCGTTGCCAATATTCTGCAGTGTATGTTGGAATGTGATTGTCTGGCCCGGCGTCGGCGGGTGCACCATGCTCGGCGTGAAGCTGACGCCTGCGAATTGTAACACGGTAATTGTATCGGTTACCTGCTGTGTCACGCTTGGGAACGACGTCGAGCGCGCGGTCAGCATCAGCATCTCGGCCACATTTGCCGGCGCCGAGGTCGGCACCAGCAGCCCGATGGTGACGGTCTTGGTTGTGCCGGGCGCCAGAAGTACCGACGAGGGCGTGTAGACCGAGGTCCAACCCAGCTTCAACATGAGCGTGAGTGCGAATGTGTCGGAAACTGAGCCGGTGTTGGTGATAGTATGGTGGCACGTAACCAGCGTGCCCGGCAGTACCGATTGGCTGCAGTTCCCCCCAATTTCGCTATTGACCAGCGGGCCGACCCGTGCGGTCACTCGCGCGCTATCCGAGCAGCTGTCCTCCTTGCAGGTTGCTGTCAGCACGACATCCGCAACCGTCCCATTGGTCGCGTTGGCCGGAGCGGTCAGCGTCAGCGTTACCGAGACGGCCTCGCCCGGCTGGAGCGGCGCCGTGCTAAGCGGGTCGAGCGAGCTATCCCAGCCGGCCGGGACGTTGGTTGATGTAATAGTAAACGATTGGGTAATACTGCCGCTGTTGGTCAAAGTGAGATTGAACGTGGTCGAATGACCCGCATCCACTCCATGCTCCTGGCTGTTGGGCGTGAGATCGACGCCAGGCACGGCCGCGATCGTCGTGGTAATCACCGCGGCAGCGAACACCGCCGGTAGCGACGAGCTCGCCATGATGGTGGTCGTATCCGTGAAGACGGCTGGCAGGCCCGGCGGGATGCTCGTTTCGACCTCGACCTGTGCGTTCGCGCCGGGATCGAGCGTCACCGTCGGCGACAGGACCTGCACATTCCAGCCGCTCGACGAGTTAGCGGCGAGGCTAATCGTATCGGTGAAGTTGCCGTTGTTCGTCAGCGTCAGCGTGTCGGTGTAGATCGCGTTCGGCGCCCGCGTAAATTCTTGGTGGTCAGGTTCCAGTGCCAGCGCGGCCTGCTGCGTCACCTGAATCAGGTCGGTCTTGCTCGCGGAGATCGTCGACGTAAGCTGGTTAGTCGCGGTAAGCGTGGCAGGGTATGCCCCAGCAATCGCATTGGTCGGAACGGTCAACGTCGTGCTGACGAGCTGGCTCGCGGCCGGCTCGAGCGCTACGGTAAGCGGCAGAGTATCGCTGATCGGCCAGCCAGGGCCGCTGAAGCCCAGGTCGAACGTGCCGGTCAGGTTGCCGACATTGGTAATGGTGTAGTCGATCTGCACTGTGCCACCCGGATCGACGCTCGGCGGCGCGACCAAGCTGGCAATCTGCGGCACCGCCGCCGAGATGATCGTGATTGTGTCGGTCACAGTCTTCGCGACGTTCAGGTTGGTCGTCGATCTGGCCGTGACGAGGCCAACATAGTCCGGCGGGCTAGCGACCCCGGCGGTCGGCGTATACGTTACCGTAACGCTCACCGGCGCGCTTTGCAGCAACTGGATGTCGCCGGCCGGCTGCACGCTGTAGCTCCAGCCGCTTGGCGGCGCGACGGTGATCGTAAATATGTCCGTACCGTTGCCAAGATTGGTAAGAGTGTGCCCAAAGCTCACCGGCTGGCCCGGCCCGGTGCTCTTGGCCTGGTTGTCCGGCGCCAGATCCAGCGCCGGGGCGCCCAACACAGTAGTGGTGTCGGTCTTCTGGGCCGTGGCGGCCGCGCCGGCCAGCGCGGCGGTGATCGTGGTGCTGTTGCTCTGCCCGGCCTGCGCGTCGCCGGGCACGGCCACGGTCAGCGTGATCTGACAAGATTGCGAGGGCTGCAGCGCCGTCGGGCAGTTGCTCTTGTCGAGCGTGGTCACCCAGCTATTCGACGACAACATGTCGACCGTCAGCGCACCCGCGCTGGCGCCAGTATTCGTGACCGTATGTATGAAGGTCTTGGTATCGCCGGGCAGCGCGCTCTGGCTCGGCGCAGGCGTCGCGTCGCTCAGCGTCACAATCGGCGGCGCCGGCACGCAATCGGTTGGCACCGGCCCGATTGGACTCATAAACTCTGAGGTATTGTTGAAGCTATCGGTGATCGTGAAAATCAAAAACGGCTTGCACGCCGCCAGGCTGAT